>JGI24021J15306_10001492_pt1 | contig 23073 bp, 12 predicted proteins | sample Ectturendosymbi1_FD_15306 | JGI IMG/M metagenome (IMG submission 15306) | reverse complement strand
AGAACTTGTTTTCCTCGCCTGCGTCTGCGTTATCTCGTTTCTAAGCAAGCCGCACCCTTTTCAAAACACCCCAAGTCGAACAGACCCACAACCACACATATTGACGCTCTGATGCAGCTTCTATGACGGACAATGAATCGCTGGTTGTAATAAATATCCGCGTCGAAGCTGCGGGATTCATGCGCCAACTGTCCATTTCGTTTTACGTCTGTTACGAAGAAGACACCGACAACACGAGCAGCTGCATATGCGTCATAATCAGAAGCACATTGAGGCCGGGGCGAGTGAGGGGCGAGAGTAGGAATTGTGCACTTTGGTGCTTTGAGGAGTGCAAAAATAGCAGCAACGTCATGCGTAAATAGAAAAACTGGCAGGTGATGTTTCATCATAGCCCCAATGCTGCAGTCCACATTAATATGGTAGTGATTCTGGCCCCTGTAATTTCCATAAGGACGGAGTAATCGCGTTCGGTTTGTTGCTCCTTGGTATGAAAAGATTTGCATCGTTGTCAAGGAAACGATTTGCATGGTTGTCAGCGACGCTGTTGCGCAAATTAAGTCCACGCGCAGATTAAAAATTCATATCTTCGCTTGTAAATTTCCGAGAGTGCACGGTTGTCGTTGCATGAGTTGAATCAGCGCCGTTGTTGGCTGCAATAGCCGAGCTGCGGAGAATGGTCGTCTTCAGTTCAAACAGGAATCTCAAAGCAGCATGTCGTAGACCCTGAGACTCCAACTCGTCAGTGCTACCTCACGCACAGCGGTTGTCCAAGTGCCATGATGTGACATTTTTAGTTGTGTTCCGTAACAGTCAAAAGATTGTTCCGTAACAGTCAAAAGATTGGGGAGAGCGGAGAGAACTGGGACGCCGGTACCTGATGTTGTTGAAGTGGTTATTTATAAACTACTTAATTATTCAAATCAAATTTTATTTCACGGAAATTTGTCTTCCATACCAACACCAATTTTTTGGCGTGTACTGTGTAGCGTTCAAACGTTTTCGCAAATCAGTTGTGTGGTATAATGAAAATCATGGCCAATGAAAACGATATCAACGACATATTGCAAATGTTTCGATAACTCAGTATGTTGTTGATATCGTTTTCATTGGCCGTGATTTTCGTTATAAGGCTATTCAGCACTTCAGCTTTTCGTGTACCACAGTTGTTTGGTGTTAAGCAGGGTGAACTGGGTCATCATCACGAGAAATGGAATGTTGAGTAGGTAGAGTTGCGAGAGCGTGAGGAGAAGTGAAACGGTCTTCCTTTTAGGAGTAAGCCTATATAGAAAACTTTATTTTAAACATCTATCACAAACAAATACTGTGATAAAGGCATGAAAAATCAAACGTAATCATTCGAAACAAAGCTTTGACGAATACAAGCAATTTACAGTACATTGGGCAACAATAAGCTGAATTGTATTTAATCGACATGACGCAACCCGTGTTTTACGACCAAGCTGCTGCATTCTTGGGAACCATCTCAATGACAGTTTTAAAAATATTGTCCTATTTAGAATTTACAAAGCCAAAGAAATTTGTATGCTCTGCCAAGTTCTGAAACTTATACTACAAACCGCAGAACGTGAAAGTAGTCCTGGAGCATAATATAAAAATAGAGGAATTGTTTTTGGAAGACCTGATATATTCAACGAAACAATGCAGAAATGCAGCCACATCAAATCTTCTCTAGAGAGGAATCCCGAAAAACAATTTAAGCCTTTTATTGGAAAAACTAATACAGGTGGGAACATTGCTGTTTTTGTTCTTAATTCCACACATAGAATACCTCGGCCGCAGTGCCGATTCTAGAATTAAAAAGTGGGGGACCACTACGGGGCCAAGGAAATAGTAGGGTGAAAATATAAATGTCTATTCCGAATGATGATTTTCCTTTGTTTTGAAGACCCTTTAACGGCCGCGCCGGCCAGTATAGTGGCCTGTACATTTTTGGCCATAACTCACCAGCCACGAGCTGTTCAATCTCTCTACGGATTCGGGAAGTCTTCATTATAGTTTCGATTGTAAAAATTTTTTTTCATTTTTGGGTTTGGGATTCTCTGTAGGGGACGTCACAAGTGGGGGTGTTTTGCGTTTTTTTGGCCGAGATAACCTGGCCCTGGGCGCCAACCCAACGGGCCATTTTTGGCTCAATTTTTTGGAATCTAGGTTATCATCTCAGTTTTTAGAGCTCTTGATTGGTTTTCTAGCATATCTGGAGCCAAAATTATGGCTCAAAAACCAAACATTGGTAAAAATTCTGCTCCCACAAACGCAGACACTGGATATATATGGCCATAACTCGCCAGCAGGTTGAGTTACAGAGTTGTTCAAACCCTCTGAAGATGGGAAAGTCTTGTAGTTTGCAATAATAAAATTGTTTCAGTTTGGGATGTCCTGTTTTTTGTTTATGTTTACATGATGGGAAGATGTTATGCATATCCGGTTTACATTCAGATGACGTCATTATCCCCTGGAAGCCGACCAAACGAGCCGATTTCGTGGCTCAAATTTTTATTGGATTCTAAGCTATAATACGAGTTTTAGAGACTTGAACGACTTTCTAGCGTTTCTGGTTCCAAAATTCTAGCCAAACGTCCGGAAATTAATTAGAGAAATTCCCGAAGTTCTTTAGGGAATTCCTGGAATATTTGGAACATTTTTGGCATAACTTTGGAGTCAGAAACGCTACAGAAAGTCAATCAAGGGCTCTGAAGACTCGACAAAATCGGCTCATTAGATGGGCCGATGACGTCATCAAAATAACCGCAAAATTTACCCCAATCATGGCGTCATCGACCGAAAACCCCAAACCCCAAACTTAAATTTTTTAAAAATTCTAAACTACAAGGCTTCACGAGTCTTTAGAGGGTTTGAACAGCTCTCTAGCTCAATCTGCTGCCGAGTTATGGCTGGTCAAAATTTGTCCTGAGAGAGCAAATCATACCTTCTGTGTAACTTTTATATTGTTGTTGAAAATTGGGTTTTTGAGCCATAATTTTTACTCCAGTTATGCTAGAAAGCCAGTCAAGATCTTTAAAGACGCGGATTTTAGCCTAGTTTCCAAAAAAACTTGAGCCAGAAAAATGGCCCGTTGCGTTCGCGCCCAGAGCCAGGTAACTCAGCCAAAAATGCCAAAACCCCCTCACTCGTGACGTCCCCCACAGAGAACCCCAAACCAAAAGATGCAATTTTTTGTTCAATCGAAACTAGAAGACTTCCCGAATCCGTAGAGGCTTTGAACAGCTCTCTAAGCTCCAGCGGCTGGTGAGTTATGGCCAAAAAAGTACTGGCCAGTACACTGGCCGGCGCGGGCGTTAAAAGGGTTTGCTTTCACAATCATTTTGCTACTGGAACAAGAACCAATCTGCTGGCAATAATACAATCCTGTTCTACCTCACACCAAAATGTACGGTAGATCAATCTTTCCATTTATGCGACTGTTTCTTAACTTCGATGTGAATCTTTCACCACCACGACCACGGTCTGACTAAATTTCACGCAGGATCTGCGCAAGCACTGGTATGTGCGTCATCAACAACTCCCATTACCTGGCCGTCAAGAGCAACAATCCATCTTATCATGCATTTGGGAAATACTGAATGCAGGCTAAAGATCTTCTAATTTATCGTTTAGGATATTGCTGGCTGAAAGTTATCTGCTGCATATGCCAATCAAACAAACTTGAAATCAAACACAAAACTGGGGGCCAGCCAAACATCTGGGGGCCATGGTCCACCCAGGACCCCTTAGAATCGCCACTGCTCGTCTCCGAACCACCCTGGAGATAACCCCCCAACAAACAAGCGCCTGAACATCTTTTGAAAAGTTGGAAGTTCCGATAAACTTTTGCCAGAACCCGACTACCTTTTTTAATCTTTGCAACATTTTATGGAAGACGAAGCCTCATCATGATCTTCGGGTGGCTGGAGGTGCGTCAAGACGAAGTTGCCCCCCTCCTGCACATCGTTGGAAGTCCATCCTGCACCTGTAAAACTACCTGGCCAACCTGTTTCAGTTGCTCTTCTCGTATATTTCGGAACATTTCTTTCTAAACTGTATTTAAGTCACATTCGACAAGATAGAAAATTCTCCTTGACAATTAGAGGTTTGTCAATGAACCAAAGAAATATGTAGTTGTATTGCGACTAAAGACCATTTAAGCTTAATTACGATATTGGCAGAAATTAGAATGGGATAAGGAAAATTCATGAATGCTGTGTAATAGTTTTGATGCTGCTTTTCAAACACTCCATGATTTTTTACAAGTTATTATATGCTGATGGAAATAGTTGAGATCAGCAATATGATTTGAAACATAAAATAAAAATAATTTTTTTTGCATTTGCACAAGTAATTAAACCACTGCTTACCACATCATTGACTATCCTCGGTAATAATTCAGTCGAGCAACACTTCTTATCTACAGATTGATGGAAAGTCCTTAACTACAGGAAATTCGATGCAACCAATGAAAATACGTGGAAAGTATTTTGTAAGAAATCAAAATACCACAGTTGCAAAGCAATCTTCTAGGAAAAAGAGGATATTCCGGGGAGACGTGTGGCAGAGTGCAGATATATTGTCCCCTTCTCCTGCTTGTGGTCTGTGAAGGAATTTTGCGACGTAACACAAGCACATCACAACAAAGCGTGGACAAAAGTTATATGACGTAGAACAGGGGTCTCCAACAGAGATGGCACGAACCAGCACTTTTGCAGCCCGGCCCGCCTCCCGGCCCACCCGGAGCTAACAAGAAACCGCCCGGCCCGTCTGTGCTAAACCACAATTTATTTTCTGGCCCGGACTGGCCCGTGGCCCGTAATATATCGTAACCTCAAAAGCAAAGTAACAACACTTAAGTTTTCAGTTCATTGTCTTTTGGACAATAAAACCATGTAGTCTTAATGGCTATGGGTCTGCCAGAGCACTTTTGAAAACTTATTCGTCCGCCACCTGTAACGTGACACTGACACACGACAAGGGTGTGCTAGGCTGCACTAGCAACATACTGAATCTAAACCCTAAAACCTAACCTAAACCTAACACTTAATCCTAAACTAGAGGTACATGTACCCCTATGCTAGTAGGAGTGCATTTACCTATATGAAGGGGTACATTTGAGGTTAGCAATAGAAGGGAAAAAATATGTTTACATATTATTCATTTCGAAATATTGATACATACATCAGTGAATATTATTTTCAAAATCATTATATGCTTATTGGTAAATACATTCTTGTTATTTTCCACAACCTTTTTGTCATAAAAAATTTTTGGGGTACATGCTCATCTATCGAAATGCTGAAGGGGTACATGGCCAGAGAAAGTTTGATAACACCTGTCCTAAACCTAAATCCAATCCCGTCGCCACGGGGGAGCTTTGGTGGGCTTAGACCCCAAACAAAGCTCCAAGCCCCCGCAAATTGAAACATGAAACACTACAAATCAGTGGAGTTTTTTTTCAATTTTTAGAATGTCAAGCTATCCCCCCGCACAAACGCAAAGCTCTCCGCAGAAACGCAAAGCCCCCCCAATTGAAAAGTTTTGGCGACGGTTCTGCCTAAACCTCGGCGACAGCGACAGACTATAAAATAAAGTGTTTGTTGCTTTGATTGATTCATAACATGGTTCACTGGTTTGCGTGGAAACAAGTGAAACATAACATTAGCCGAACCGTAAAATGGAGAGAACAGCAGCAAAACATTTCCTTGTTAGATTTTGAAAATTTGCAAAAACAAAAATTTTCGCCCAATTGGCGAGCAGATCGCACCGGCCCGGAATGACGTCACCGCTAAAAAAATTGTTAGTGGACTGTTTCCTGAAGAAGACTGGACTGTTAGCGGCCCGCTCCATCTCTAGTCTCCAATCTACGGCCCGCGAAGACATTTTGCCAATAATGAAAAAATAACACATTTATGAAAAGCTTGTTGATTTGGTAAAATGTAACATATCCCGAAACAATCACATTACGTAAGATGTCCGGCCCTCGAACTGTTGTGTAATAGGTTATGTAGCCTTCGCACAAAAAAGTTTGGAGACTTCTGATGTAGAATGATACTGACCTGAATCCAACGATCAAAGCTGTTGCACAATCTTACACAAATAGAAAAAAGGTTTTTGCTGTACTAGTTATTAAAAACATTTTTGTAGCCAAAGAACTAGTAGTTACTGCACTTATAAACGTGGCAGATCCTTTCTTCTCGCTAGTACATCGAAAACAATGAAGGCTACATCATAATGCTTGTGATTCTCTGATTGGTTGAAATACGAAAAAGTTAAGTTGTCCCAATTCTCCTTTGTCCCGATTCTCACCATTTCTCTTTTTTTGTATATCAAAAGCTGTATACAGTCGGACAGTTAATCCAATGATGCCAAACTATATACTTCAGCGTCCTTTAATTAGCAATTTGTGCGGAGTGTTTAAAATCTAATCTCTACAGCAGGGGTGGGGAACCTATTTACTATCACGGGCAATGGCGTAACTAGAGGTTTGAGCCAGGGGGCAAAGCTTAGCTGAAGGGGCCCAACTGTTCACCGTAGAGGGCCCCACTAGCCAAAACTCTGAAAAAGGTTAAAAATGAAAGTGAATCTCTGGATGTCCATACTAGATAAAAAAAAACGAAAACACCCCGAAAACCGCACAAAATCAACAAATTAAAAAATACTAAAAATCAAAATGTCAACTAAAGGGAGCCCAGTTTATACATTTAGCTTGCCGGGGGGTGGAGGATCGCCCCCCGTCAGTTACGCCACTGATCACGGGCCGCATGAATTGTGCATTATCACTGGTAGGCCGCACGATCAATTGATTTTATCCTAAAATTCTAACCTTACCCAACTGTGAAGAAGTGTGACTTCTCTTGACTCACTATCTAAGTACCTGCTTTATCATGGATCTTAGTTTGGACACGATGTTGTTCTCTAACTTGGGTAACGATTATTTGATGCGGGTCATATCAAATGTTCACGCGGGCCGCAGGTTCCCCACCCCTGCTCTACAGTAATGCATGAGTGTTGCAACCATTGTTCGATCTTTCAGGTGATTCTTTGCCAGGTGGTTCTAGTAGCCAAGTGGATGCGGACGATTAGCCCATTAAATCACAAGTATACTTTACAGAGATGCGCTTGGGTATGGCGCATGAAAGTTTACAGATATTTTTCAACCAAATTGCTCAAAAACTTTTCTCCAAGGATATCTTTCACGGCTGTTTTTATTCCTTTTGTTGATCTCATGTTGCTTTCAAGACCTAGTATCAGCATTCTCCAGAAAACAAGGCTGAGTTTCTGCGCAATGTTTACAATTAAGGCCTTTTTCATTGTTCTATTTCAGGTTTGCAGACACACGAAAGTGTACTAACAAGCCACGCATGATCAAGCCGTTTTTTCAAACAAACTATGTAAGTTTTTTTGTTTACTTTGCTTGAGAAATTTTAACTCATTATTTCGATTGAAACCTTTCATTTCGTTTTAGACTGAAATCATTTCACGGATCCCTTAAAACCCATCTATGGACAACAGTTTATGAAGTCTCAGTTTACATGAATAAGGTAAGTTTGATTGTAAGTTTTCATCTTTGTTTTACCCTCAAGAAAAAACGAAGATGGTGACCACGTTTTCAAGAAGAGAAATCATCAGCAGCGAAAACGGAATTATTTGCTTATCTCATACGCCGCATCAGCGATGACGTCACAGAAGTAAAACAATACTAAAGGTTGGCTTACGTTGCCCACAGATGTCAAATAAACTTGGCTATTTCGTGAATCCAAAACGCAATTACTGTATGTATCCGTTCTCTGCTTGACAAAAGTAATAATTAACTCGAGGATCGTTGCGTCTCATGTTTTCGCAAAATTCAGGTTGAATAACTCTGCACACGAAGACCTTTACCCGAATGACACACTGAAATATGTCAGCAACGAACGATTTTATAAGTAAAATTCATCACCTTTTACCCAACACGCAACTTGGCAACACACATTCCATAAAAAAGTAAGCAATTTTGAATAAAACAACGCTCTTCTGAAAACGTCACAATACGCAAAGAAACTGATGCTCAGCACCAATGATTTTCATAAAAAGCAGCAGGGAGACATCTTGTGGTTATGCTGTTAGTTAGAAGAAGCAGCAAGGAACAGCAACTGCAATCAAAGCTTGGTTTCTTGGTGATAAAGCAATACCACTTCGCCGTTACAACAAATTGGAACTCATTTATAAGCCAGCTATGGATTCCGATCTCTGCCTTCGAGTTTGATGTACTCGTTAAAGTATCGTTTACTCGAGCGACGAAGGCGAGTGCGCGTGGTGACGTCAGTTCTGCACGATTCAATCACGTGACATCTTGCTTGGTGACTCCCCAGCCAGTATCTCTCGCCCAGGTCACCTAGCGGACACGTGCACCGCACGCACTTTCGGGGAATCACCGCTGTGTGTGATGCAGGGATGACAGTTCCCATCGCGAAACAGTTGGCTCCTGGAAAAAGCGAAGTTAATCGAAACACAGTTAGTGCGATACTTTTTATATTTGCAAGAAGCATTTTCGAAATAACACGATAAAAATTTTGTTTACAGCAGGGGGAATCAGAGTTCTTGAAAAAACTGGCCAAGCGTATCGCCGATTTCTCGACATTTGCAGCAAAACCTTGAAACTCCACACGAGGGCACCATTTTCTGGCAGATGTTAACAAGATGCACATGAGGAATGCAGCAAAAAATTTGACAAAAATATATTGTCTTTAAATTGTTTCAATGCGATCTAGAAATATCGAAAAACTCTCGGAAACACACTTTTAAGTTTGGAGTAACTTTCATTCTGAAAATTTATGAAGCAAGTTGCGATCAACTTTGTTCTTCAAAACATCAGACTTAAGATTTTACACTTCGCCAAGTCATAGTGGTACGAACAGAAAAACGAGGAAGCCACGTTAAGCGAAAAGCTGAAATAAGTCATCATTGTCTAGCACCAGCTAGAACAGTTGAAAAAGCACTAGGTTTTCTGTATGCTTGCGAGGAATCAGCCGACTGCGCTCTGCTTTCATCTTTCTGCGATAATTCAAACTTGCACATATCTATATTCAAGTATGTACTCTTCATAACGGGGGTAAGCAAGGAATCGATCAGCAAAATTTTAATAGGAAATCGATTTCACGTAAAATTACCCATCCTCAGTCCCTGTTGAGATAGGACTGTCTAGAATGGGGATATCAACTGTAAATGAAAAGTCGGGCACAATAGATTTCTCCACTGGCAACAACCCTGCCCTAAATTCTCATCTTGCTTAAAACCGCACGTCCGCAATATATACCCAGTAAAGCAGCACAACTTGGAGTAGCCTTACATGGAAGTGCAGGCTGCTCAATGTGCTGCTAGCATTAAGCGTTGACGTCGATGACTGCCAGATTGCGAGACTGAATTGCGCTGTAGAACATAACAGAGTTCCAGCACCGGGCTGCACGTGTTGATTAAAACCGAGGGAGATTACAAACCGCACAAACCACTTGACGCACTGTTTACTTTAAGTTTGATTTAAAGTCCCTTTCTTTCCTTCTCTGATCCGCGCATCTTGCTCTGCTCCTCGTTATGGAGCGCGAGATTAAAGGATGCGAGGGCCTGGAACTATTTCACTCCGCTTTATTCAAACTGAGCTACAGGGTGGCTGAGGAAATTAAGTGAAACGGTCCTTTTTATGAAACAGCGAGCATGTTCGGCACAGTCAGAGCAACCGCTCGATAAGGCCACGAAGCACTTTGAGCGCACTTTTCGACCAACCAGTCGCTTGCGAGGGGAACACACGCTGTCAGGAAACACAAACGTCTGTGACGTTGCATAAAGCAACCCTTCGTTCAAAAAGAATGAACTCAACCATAGCGAAGCGCCCAGACATGATCATGTTAGTTCCGAGGAAAAAGAAATCTACTTCGACGCTCGGTTCATTACCGGGCGAGAACCGCACAAGCTGACGGGTTTATCTTCACAACTGCACGAAACCGGAGCCTGGGGACGGGGAGAATTCCTTCCAAAACCTTTGAAAAGCGCCGATTTTCAGGAAATTTTTGAACTTGATGAGCGAAATTTCGCAATGTGCGATTAAAACAGGTCAAGTAAACAGAATGATCAACTAACAAATAAAAAATTCCCTAAATTTGGAAAAAGTACGCGGGTAAGTCTTCCTTGGGCGTTCGGGTTTCGCACGGAAATGCTCCGGCAATTTGAAATTAACTTGTCACTTTGGGGCAAAATTAAATTTCATATTTGAAGTAAATTTTTCTTTGTTGAAAAAAGATGTTGTGTTGGGAAAGAATTTTGTGACCCCACAAATTCCATGTTGGGTACAGGATTGGAGGTCTCACTTAAACAGCTTGTTTTTCCGTTATATAGTTGAAAGTTTCAGGCGATAGCCATTCACTATCACGTAAAAAAAATTCTGCTTGTTTGCTTAGTGAGTGTAATTTATACTTTTACTGGTGATAAACGCACTTCCACGCTTAGTATGGTTCAGAGAATACGTGCAAGAAATGGCGTGCTTAGCGAGCCCAAGCGCTTGTTGAGGCAAAACCAGTTGACTTCGCTGAAACAAGCGCTTTTCATCACCAATGTCCATCCGAAAAGCTCGCCGCATTTCCAGAGATATTCATTAATCTCGTTTGAGGGGTTAAATCTACGATACAGTTTTGCGGTCGTTGAAGCAAATGCTTATACATACGTATAGCCTTGGTTGCGCAAAACAATGCAGGTTGCTACAAAATTTGGAAAATAATCAAATTTGTTGTCTAAGAACAACCCACTCGCTTTTGACTACAATCCGAAAGACAAACATTCAACATCACAATACTGAATTCTGATGGGTTATCTTTTCAATTTTCGAAAACACTTTCGTCGACAATCGTTGCCAATTTTCAAATATGTTTTCTTCAAAAATCCCAGCCTCCTGGTTTTCGACGCAACAGCATCGTTGAATGCTAGTGGATGCAGAGCCGTGTTAAAGGCTGTTGAGACCCCCCAAAAAAAATCCAGTTGGGGTCCTTTAATATCAGCAAGCATTCAGGCAGCTGCGTGCTTTTTCGAGCCAGTTGCAAGTTAGCCCCCTGAGCAGTGCTATTTCAAAACCTAACCAAGCTAAACTCTTGAATCAGGAAGAAGTTCTTAACAAAATAACTTGCATTATTTAAACAAACTGAACCCTATTATTTAAACCTAACTTTACATAAACTGTCTTAAGCAGCTTTCACGAAAACTTTTTTAACGTTGAACTAGAAACCTAGTCTCTCTATTTGTAGGCAACTACAAAGCGATTGCACAACACTCCACAGCACGTTCATTATGACGTAAATTTCCCCGAGAATTTCAACGCACAAGGACGAAGCCATCGAAGTTAAGTGGTGAAGGTCAAGACTTTATTAACAATTGGCCTTGTTCTGACGTAACCACAACTTTACCAAATACTGCTAGTGTCCGAACGTCCGCAATTCTTTTTCGAAATTGACGAATCATGATATTACATGCTTAATCTACCGACTCTGCATTGAGGGCAAAAACCAGAAGAGTAAAAGTCAAGGGGAGAGAGACGGCTCTAACTTACTCATACACCGACCGGGGGGCACGGGGCTGCCTTGTCACGGCACTGAGAGGATGTATTTATACATTAAGTTCACAAGGCAATTCTTATCGTGCCAAACTTTAACGCCGATAAATCAATCACAAGGAACAAAAATACGAGACTAGCCTTTACATGCACTTCTACAGTCAGACACGAGACTAGAGGTCAGAATTCACGAGACTAGCGTTGTTGTTCCTTTCAGTAGAGAAAAGATATGAAAAAAGAATCCCAGGGATTAAGGAGTTCAGATATTGGAAACGCAACTTTTTCAAAGCCAGTAAGAACAACCAAAGATAGGAATTCAGCGTGACCAGATGTCACAATATAGAATCTCGGAATGAGAATTCAGTACAGTCGCACAAAACGCCGACGTAGTTCTATACTGTTGAATAAAAACGTTACCACCCATTGTTTGACTGGAGAGAAACCATATTTAAGACTGACAGGAAAAAGCGGATTTATATTCGAGCATGTGCATTAAAAATGGGATTAGCACTTATGAGGGGTTACAGATGTCCTCGGTGACTGTTTGCCTGCGCAGAAACAGAACATCACCACCATGGGCGGCCGCAGAAAATTTTGCAGGGGAGGCAACGTCGACATTTTGTTTATCCTTTCCAGCTTGCTGACGATGCAGTGCAAATGGACGTTCACAAAAACGCTTTGCCCCTTCTACACCATAACGAACAGGCCCCATGTTACGGCAGCAATCACAAAAATGCGTTCGTTGGCAGCAATAGACAGGCATGGGAGTGGGAAGGATTTTTCCAGAAAGGGGGCTAACCACAGCCATATGAGCCGCCCTCCATACCCCAATTGGGGGGCACGCTGTAACAGGGGTCCAAAATTCAGCCCCGTTGCCACGGAGGAGCTTTTTTGGGCTTGACCCCAATCAAAGCTTCAACCCCAAATTGAAATATGAAACACGAGAAATCCGTGATGTTTTTATGAATCCGTATTCTATTCTGTAATTTATAGACAGAGCAGTACCTGCCGCTTTTACCTAGAATAACATCGCTTGATCATTTATGATGCGTTTGTGAGGTAATATACGTATTTGATGCTTGAGCGTAAAGCGTCAGCATATTCATTGCTTCAATTGTTGAACGTGAAGTTAGCCTGCATGCTTAGTTGTGTACGTCCAGAAGTTAGACTTCCATTTGATCAAAAACGTATTTTGTGTAGTGATTGTTGTGAAAAAAATGCATTATGCTAGCCCAAGTAGTCTTCTCGCATTTTGTACTGCATAGAAGCAAGATACCTTTGATGCTTACGAACAAAGCTACACATTTGCGCAGCCTGCTGTGTAGACAGCAGATGGAATTAATAGTGTAGTCAGAAGAGTTTATTTAGCAACCAATAGTAAGCTTGCCCCAACAAAGTAGTACAGTTAGTGGATGATGGATGTTAAACCGTTGCGTCGACGTAGGCCTTAGTCTATAATTGTTAACATTTATAGGCGATTTGAGACACAAAATGTTATTAATACAGTAAACCTCGCTTAATCTGGATTCGATTTGACCGACGATTTTATCCGGTTTAGGCGAAGATCCGGATTAACCGAAGATGGTTGTTTCGATAGTCTGACGTCATCAACGTACTGCTACATCGGTGAAAAATCACTGAAATTGAACACATTTACGACTCAACAGCAGACTTTCGCAGAAGCAAAACGAATTCATTGATGTATTTACATTGATACATCAGACTAGTAACAGCCTGTTCCAAGCAGTTATGAACAATCTTAAATTCATAATTTAGGATTACTTGGCTGCGAAGAAACCTGGGATTTTTGATAGAGGCACAGAGATTCCTACGACTGGTCCATAAACAGCTCTTTGCCCTCCAGACATTAAACCGAGTACAATACACTCAGGGATAATGCTCTACACACGCTCACTCAACACTGATCAACACTGATCAATAGACTGAAGCCGTAGTGCGGCAGCAACTTGATATGCTATGCTTGTGTGTGACGTAATAATTTTTTCTACGATAACGATTGTTGCGCGCAGTTGCGGCCGTTGTTATCATAATTCTAAACGTTCGTTGGTGATCTGAACACGCTTGTGTTGCATCTGAAAGCTGCCAAATCTTTCCTAGCGACCAGTCAGTGCACTTAAGAACACAACAGCGTGGAAATGCAGAAAAATCCGCATTACGAGATGGGAAAAGGGCAGATTTTATCCGGTATTGGCGAAGATCCGGATAAAAATCCGGATAAACGGAAGATTTTTATAAAGAACAATGTTAGAAATCATTCGTACCACCAGATTTTTCCGGTTTTGGCGAAGATCCGGATTAACCGAATCCGGATTAACCGAGGCTTACTGTATAAACATGTGCCATGCGCCAGGAGATTAACAAGTCAAGACATCAGAAAGGCTTGTGAATGCGTATTTGGGCCAGTTAAAAGCACGGTGCGCATGCAAAATGAATATACGCTAATGAGCCAAAACCTTCATCGGGACGCATGGCTTTGACCGGCTTCACGTTTGTTCCTACGGTAAATGCTTTCAGGCTTGGTTCTGATTTTCTGCAAATTTTTGTTAGCAATTGCATTTCATCACATCTGTAAATGATCGTCGTTAATTAAATGACAGTGATTAAGACCCATCCGTTTTGTTAGGCTCGTTCAAAAATTTTTAGCTGCAAACTATGAGCCTCTACGAGTATTTGCTGGAAAATATTTGATAATTTTATAATTAATTCGCACGATTTGCAAATGCTGTGTAGTGAATTCAATATACATGTTCAGAATGTCTAACCCCCTGCACAAATATGAAGCCCCCAAATGAAGACTTTCTGGCGACGGTTCTGCCGAAAATGTGTCGGCTAGTGGAACTAAAAAATAGCGAAATAAGAAAAAATAGGGATATTTTTATTATGAAAGCCATTCGGCCACAGGATGTTCCATAACGCTGAAATCTTTTTTTAGAAATCACAAATAGGGGGCCCTTGTAAGCATTTTGAGAGGGTCCAGAGTTTGGCCGCTACGGAACTGGGGCCAACCATTGTGAAATTTTATTTTACCCGCCCGAAACTAATGAGAGAACAACCTTGTTTGCCAAACATTTAAATAGGAAAATATAAAATTTCAAACTCCAGATCTAAATCCTCCCTGCCTCCTTCCGGTGCCCATGTAGCTAGGTATACTACGATAATTTAATTTAGAACATCATTAATGCTTTAAAAAATTGGGGAGATGAATTATGAAAACACGCCTCAGCAAATTCAGCTTTGCACCCAGGACTCACTCTGACGTCACAACTAAACTTTAGCGGTTAAGACTTATTCCTGTACGTCTGCATAGGCACACTCTAACAAGCCCCGTAGTTTTATACTGTGTGAAAAGAAGCTTGCGCAAACGTATTTGAAGCTATGGTCATACTCCACTAACTATGGATTTTTCAAACTTGTGGAAGCATTGCTACAGATTCATTTATGCTTCTTTCCATGCAATGTCAAACTACGTGGCTTACCGCTATCAGCCGTCACTCTCTCGCTGCATTACTTGCCACAGATGTCTGTGTTCGACAGTCACAAGCGGCAAAAGGCCTGCTACCGTAACTTGAAGCGAACCTTTAAAGAGTTGTGGCCATGTTATTGTTACGCAATAAAGGACAACAGCAGAACAACCGGCTCGCAAGTTTGGCAACTTCCCTTTGCAGGCAAAAGAGCGGACATAGCGAACTGCATACTGCATGACACCAGAACAGTGAACCTGGCTGTTGTGCAGTCAGTGTCATACCGGAAAATAAACTATTATTGCAAAAATTAAATCAAGTAATCGGATAGAATCTACTGCCTTTAGATTTACTAAAAGTTTTGGTTCTTAGTCCTAATTTCCAGGGGGGGGGAAATGCCCGTTTTGCCTCCCCTGCGGACGCCCATGATCACCACCCTGCATCACAAACCTCAAATTTAATTCAATTTTAACGTTTAGAAACAGACATGAAGTCCAAAGAGACCCAACTCATTTGGTGAAACTGAGGATAATACTTGGCAGATTATTTCAAGTTGAAATTGTTAAATAAAATGTGAATATAACACTTGCTCTTTTGACCTACACCATGTTCATATTTGTCCAAAGTAACTTAAAAAAGTGCCACTGCGATTTTCGTTCCGCAACTGCTGTTTTTTTGGATTCAAGTCATTCTTTCATAGTGTGTCGCTTGCCTTTTCGAAAAATGAATTCTCTATCAGAGAATGAGGGACATAAGCATAAAAACCAGCCACAAAAACACAAGCTACTTGTATTGCTCAATGGACCCTGTACCTCGTGGACACGTAGGACAGCATTCGCCAGGACGGTAGACGTAGTCAACGCATCTGGGCGGCTGACAGTCCGCCACACTGCAGTCTGCTCTTCCATCAGTTTCGCATTTGCACGACTGACAAGGTGAGACCTGGCGTCGAAAAACAATATTTTTTTTGACATAAAAAGTGAAATATACGAGCGCGTCTCTTAATTTTTGCTCGGTCACAACCAATCATGCATGACCAATGACATATGAATGAAAGTTAAAGTTAAATGAACTCCAAAACAAATATGTACTTTAAAGACTAAAAAAACACGATATGCTTTAATATTACAGAGAAATAGCGTCTAACCCTAAATAAACGATGTTGCACGAACACTTTATGCGTGTTCTTTAGTGCTGTTTCCTTTTGAATTGAAGTGAAAATGGAAAACCAGTGAAGTCGTCAGACAAAGGAAATAACATAAAACTCTATGATAAATCTGTAAAAATTTTACACATCTGTACAAAGTAACTGGACTCCACAGAAGCAGCGAAGTTGAATCAATCAGCAAATTTTTTAAATAGGAAATAGATTTCATGTAACACTACGCATCATCATTCCTACAATCTGCAAGCAATTTAAGCAAGGGCAGAGACAGCAAACAAACTCTCGTGCCTAGGCTAAAATGAATAAGTCACCAAACAAGCTGCGGCAAGAAAAAACTGGAAAATACGTCTTTTAAGTAATTGATTTCGCTGAATCTGGAAAACTACCTGACGCCAGTTATCGAGCAACGGGACAAACCCCATAATGACGGAATCACTTCACGATGACTCAGAGCAGATCGTTGGCAGAATGCGTAAGCAGCATTACGTCACGCAAGGTTGACAGAAGGTCCCTTCGGAGCATCTTTTAAATTAAATGCTAAACGTTGTGAAGGAAATATCAACAGCGGTAACTACACGGGTGGTAAGGATGGTTAAACAAGTGGGCCGAATAGGAAAAGTGGATGAACAACGCAAAGGGGTGCAAGAATTATTATTTTACAGTTTTACACGAAGGAGGATCATGCTATGAATATCAATTTAATCGTTTAGTTTATTAACCAATTATCTTCACAGGTTAAGTAGAAAGTGAAAACTGGGTTGTTCTGCAAAAGTAACAGTGTAAACTTCATGTATAGGTGGTTCGTTTATGATGGCATGGAACACTGAATAGTGCCGCGATAAGGCCATGTGGTTGCTGTCATCTTTATCATCTGGTTTGTTCGAATTACCTCTCGATGCGCTGAACATCCCGCGGAAAATTTGTTTACTGGTTGACCAGCATTATTGCGTATCACACAAGTCGCCACATACATACCATAGTTCGCACATGTCAGGTTTTGGCTCAGCGGCTAAGTTTTATTTTATGTCAGTATTCGTGAAACAGTTGGGACAATGGTTGTGTTGAATTTTTCATGGCAACCACAACGTTTAGCATTTAATTTTAAAGGCGTTCTCTAGATAACGTCTGTCAACCTCACAAACAATTCTGCCAACCTACGTATTCTACCAACGCCATGTCTTGATTAATCGAGGTGTGATTCTACCTTTGTGGGTTTGTAAGGTTGCTCCGTAATCGGCCTCAGATAGTAGTTTTCCAGTTCCAGTGGAAGCAATTATCTGAGAACGACGCATTTTCCGGTTTTTAATTGTCACAGGTTGTGTTCTGATTTATTCAATTTAGTCTTGAGTTTGTTTAATTTCTCTGCTCTTGCTTTTGCGCTTCAGCTTTTCACCAGCAAGCCATTGCTTGCTGATTTCAGGACTGATGATGCGTAGTGTTACGTGAAATCGATTTCCTGTTTAAAAAATCTGCTTATCGATTCAACTTTGTTTCCTTGGTGGAGACTAATTACTTGAATACAAATACAGTATGTGCAAGTCTGCATCGTGGCAAAGTCATGAAAGCAGAGCACAGACGGCTGATTCCTTGAAAGCTTACAGAAAACCTAGGACTTTTGATTGACATCTGTTCAAAAAGCATAATTTTATTGAAAAAGGCATAGCCTTGAAAAAGCAAAAAAGTAAAAAAATGTAAATATATTAAAAAAGTAAAGAAATGTTAATATATTACATGTCCTTGAAAAAAGTAAAAAAATGTAAATATATTACATCTCCATTAATGCATAACTATTGGAGACCGCCTGCCAATATTTTGATAAACGTTGCCTTTCAAAAATGAGTTTGACGCAGTTACTTGTTTACGTTTGATCAGCAGAAGACGACTCAAGGCTTGTCCATGTGCTCACTCAACTATAACGTTCCTGCTACCGCGTGCAGTACGCAGTCATCGGCGCATGTCATCAAACCTTGCATTTTCCAACCTCATACGTTGCTACAGGCAATCCGAAATTTGTTACCGCCTCCGCGATTATCAAAATATGTTCATGATGTAATGCAGCATATCACATGCACCCTGGTATGTCAACACTCAGCAAGGATTTGAAAGCAAACCATGGAAAATTTGAAAACGGGAGGTAATTGGCCTTTTTCAAAGAGGGACCATATAACAGAAAAGCATTTAGCTCAGCCAAAGCTTCCACAAAGCTTTGATTTTTTCATCGCCGCCTATATCCAGCGCAATACTTTAGTTTAACAATAATAACAGCAAACAGCAAGGTCAAGTCAAAATATCTTTCAATCACAGACACGCACGATGTCCCAGACAACTGCCATGCGCAAAATGTCGTTCTCGTTCAGTAAGTGCCGACAAAAACAAACGAATGAGGGTAATGTTCAAGTCAAACCTGAAAATCTGCAACTAACCAACATTTTGCAAGGGAGTTGCACAGATTTGGAAATATTTGTCAGGTAACAGGTGTGGCTTTGCTAAACGAGCAACAGGTAAATACATCTGACGGGCCCAACCCTATATTTTTGTGATGATGAAGGTAAACGATTTAACAACAGCCATGAAAGGCATGCCACAATGTTATTTATTGCTAAGTCGGTGCGGATCAAGCAGTAAAAACATTTTAATTGCTTGTAAACACAAATAGAATTGCACAAACTTATTTTCTAAGCTTTCGGGGTGTTGCAATCGAACCCCGAGTACCGTTATTTTCTTATCTTCACTACATGTTCATTTATTTGTTACTTTTGGCGACGGCAACTGGCTGCAGGGCGAAGTCTTAAATTTGCTTCTTGTTGGGGCGGTTGGGGTGAATGCTGTTGTCCAAGGAGCGCTGCGGCGATCCTTCGCCCTGATCTTATGTCTCTCCCTTTCGATATTTTATCAAGCTAATGCAAACGTTCGAGTGACGTAATTCCTTAATTCCCTAAAACTATTTTAGTCGCATTATTTTTCTATTTTCACGGTTCATAACCGGAAATACCCTGTACAGTAGATGAGTCTCACCAAACGATGAGTTTCTTTTGTTGCAACGGGAATGAAAAAAAAATTGTTCGCATTTTTAACAAGTCGTTGCATGGTGATACAGACTGAATAAAAAAGTTTAGTGGCGTGTAGACATGCAAAAAATTTGCTCTCTCGCTAAAATCAAATAACAGCATACAAGGAAATTGTTTTCTTCATGGCTTGCAAAGTTTATTGTGTACTTTAAATCAAAGGTTCGTTTCTCGGACTAGATCATTAGTCGAACAGAGGACAATACTTCGCAGATAACAAGTTCGAATAGATTCAAATGTATTGCAGTCTCTTTGCATTGCTATTTTGCATAACGTTCTTTTTATCAGGATAAATGTGTCTATGTTCGCTGCAGTACGTGCTGGCTTAACCTACAACATGATCTACCAGCAGTGTGGGTCAGTTTTCGTTGATTTAGTTCAGACAACAAATACCTGTAATTTGGTCCCACCCTGAAAAACATCTTGTCGACACTCTTGTATAATGTCATGATCAAGAACGTATTTGGTCAGTAGTTGTTTAAAATTACAGTGCACGCGAAAAGCTCTCCTGTGCGCATGGGCGCAGCTGGAGAAAAACGCCCCTGCTTATTTTAAAGAAAAAATGTAGAAAACCACGAAAACAACAGCTGTTTTTTCGTAGACGCGACGTGTTTCATGTTTCGGAAAAATCTGGATGCGGGAAACAGTGGATGAACGTCTTTTTGCTCTTCATTATTTCAATGAAAAATTCGAAAAATGTTGGTTTTTCTGCAGTGAAGCAAGTTCCTCAGGTCCCCAATTTTCAACCCACCCAGTCCTGATTGTGCGTAATCACAACTATATATTGAGCGCGATTTGCTACTCGCATGCACAAAAGCTGTGGAGTGAAGAATGCTTTACGTACATGATGGGAATATCTCTCTTCAAAGCAATTAAGCAGAAATGTCCAACTCGAACGGGGAAGCTTGCCCAAGTTTTTTTCATACGATCTAGCTCCGTGTCATATCATGTTCAAATAATTGCTGGTATTGTAAACAAAATTTGCTGTTCCCAAACAAAATGGCGTTAAGTCATACAGCAGCACAGCAGGAATATGCTTAGTTATTTTGATACTATAGTTCCTGACAGCAATTAGCCGCTTGTGAACAAACTTGTTGGCCTAAAGCTAAAGCATTACGACACAAACACCAAATAGTGTAATTTACGCCATTATTTTACTGCAGTTTTAGTTTTTCCTTATAAAGTACATCATCTTCAAATTGTTAAATCTTTGTTTGTGAACATTACTGAACGAAACCTGCCATTGCGACAAAGGGAAATATTTGGGTACTATGTTGAGGAAGGTTTATGTGGTGCAGTAACATCACAATGTTTAACAGAGGGTCGAGAAACCTTTTGTTGCGATAAGAACGATTTTTGGTGTGTGCATCTCATGTCTTAAACTGTACTTTCATTGTAAAGTAAAAAAGAATTACGGTAACAGTTAAAACAAGGAAAGAAAATTGGTTCCTTTCTTCTTTACACAGAATGAAGTTTTTACCCCGCGTTTGCCTCATGTAGAACTTTTGAGTCGGTGGTATTGGCGAAATATGTTGCGATACGCAATCACAGCGGGTGTCGGTGCGATTCCCCGTTTCAATCCCTTAGAAACTGTGCATAAAGCGCATTCCAAGCTCGACTGATTACCGAGACGTCATATAATCAATCAAGCGTGATGTTGGATCCAGCCGACATCCGACCACGGAACCGCCACTTTAAAAATTGTTCCACCGCCTCTACTCAACAGGGTTGTCACATGGAATTTTTAATGTTTAAGTCCAGAAATTTTGCATTTAAGGCACAGAGGATACATCCGGTATGTCAGTTAGTTGCCAAGCCCGCGCCCACAAATTGCAATCAATTTGAAACACTCGCGTTTGCTAAATTACAGTATTTGGAAGTGTTCCAAATGCTACTGATTTGAACATTATCGAAGTGCAACACAAAAAATCACTCTGTTAACTGGAAAGAAGAGGCATTCAGGAAGGAATTCCTTCAGATAGTAAACAATTTAACACTACATAAGATCATGCTGCGGTGTTAAACCTTCTTCTCCTGAACGACTATTTGTTTCCATACTTTAACGTAGTAGTGGTCGGCAAACTGTGGGCTTCGGTCCAACTGTGGGCCGCTTAGCACTTTTCACTGGGCCGCGCAACACTTAACTGTTGAGGGCTGCGTGATATATAAGAGCTACGCAGGTTGCGTGGGTTGAAACATAGGCTATACTGTGGCAATTATGGAACATTGATTTTTTAATCTCAACAAAACATGGTTTTTGTCATCATACGGTTTATCACATAAAATAAACGGAGCATTGTTATGTAACAAGTAACTGAATACAGCGTATTATAAGTTTGAATTGGGTCGTCAAAGATCAGCATGGGCCTTTAATTACGACTGAAAGGGTGGTTTGGGTTACCATGGCATAACGAACGTTTGCCGATCACTGCTTTAAATAACGCGTAATTATGAAAGAGTGATATTTTACATTTTTGTGTCGACGCCGTCGTCGATCTGAGCTGGTCAGCTGCGCAGAGCAGCTGCGCTGATCGCCGCCCCTTATATGGTGTCGAGTTACGTTGCAAGAAAAGCGTTTTTCGCAAAGCATTTCTACGTTTTCGAGACGCTGTCCAAATAAAGATCTTTGCGAAGACCCGCGGATTTTGTTTGCGCACAGCCAACGGATTTTAAAAGAAGATATTTCTAAATAAAGTTTTTGTCGGCCACTAAAAAATTTCTTCACTTCTCGCTCGCAAATATGCGACTCAACAAAAACAAAGGTGATAAAGCTGACATTCTACACATAACCATTATGATTTTCGATGCTCTGATGTAGGCGGTCGCCACGCCAGGTGGACGGGTTGCCAGATAACTTGGCTGTTTTGTTCAATAAACCTTAGAGAGCATATCTAGTTCTGTTCAGAGCTTGAGCATGTCTAATCTTTCACGATATACAAACGTATTTCAGGGGGAATTGGTTTTGCACAATGACATTTCCTTATTTCATCAAAATAGCGTTTGATTATTGATTGTAGTGATGCACAACTGGTCTGATAAACAAGCACTTTTCTACCACTTTGGTTATCCGCCCGCATTGACGGCTCGATCACAAAATTCGGCCAACACCAAGAAAATGATGGAAAGACGATCTTCAGTGGTGCTACCATATTATCGTGGGTTATCGGAAAAGCTGCACAGATGTCCAATGAATCACAAAATCAAATTGTTTTTTAAACTGATGCGAACATTTGGTGACAAGCAACGAAATGGAAAAGATCCTGTCCACCCTTTTGATTGTCAAGGCGCCGTATATTGCGTACCGTGTGGTGACTGCGACCAAAAGTACTTTGGCAAAACAAAAAGGTCATTCAAGACGCACAAGAAAGAACCTATTAACTTTATAAAACATTTTCATCCAGAAAAAAGTGCGCTTGCTAAACATGCATTAGAATTGGAACTTTGAATGAACTGGTCGAAAACTCAGATCGTTGCTTTTGAGAATGATTGTAGAAAAAGACGTTTCATTGAATCATTCTTTATTAATTCCACACCCAACGTCATTNACGAAAAAAGTTAAGATCTTTTTCCAAAAATCTACAAAGCGACGTTGGTTATAACCGATTCTTTTTAGGTACCACTGATTTGCTAGTTGCTACAAAATCAGCTACCTTCAAATCAAATAACCCAAACAGCATCGTGGGAAGAACGCTTTTTCTTAAGCAACAGTGCGCGTTGCTTCGTGCTTACACAGTTACCCGTAATCACAACCGCTTTACGCGTCATTGCTCAATCGACATT
>JGI24021J15306_10001489_pt1 | contig 23083 bp, 12 predicted proteins | sample Ectturendosymbi1_FD_15306 | JGI IMG/M metagenome (IMG submission 15306) | reverse complement strand
TTAGAACAGTACTCATACAACGACTAGGCTGCCTCGTTGGTAGCGTTTGGGGAAACCAGCATCTCTGAATGCAATGACAGTCATTCCTCGCAAGCAACTGCTACGCTGGGCAACACCCCAAACCTCAACATAGGTTCCTACGACGGAAACACTACATTGGTTCCCAAACCAAGGAAATCTTACATTGGTTCATCAGACCGGGATTACTATACCAATATCTGGGCTTTCCCACAAATGTCGGTTGATTCGTCAACTTTGCATTGCAAATATTTTGCTTTCCTTCACGAAAGTAATTACAGTGTTTTTATACGCGTAGACATATGTATCACAAATACGTCTGCAAATGGTATTATTCGATAGAGGAATCCTTTTTATTTCTTCCTCAGCATTACTCCCAAACACTGTTTTCACAATTGCATTGCAAGCAGGAAGAATAACACTCTCTGCCTCTGTGTGAGTTTTGAGATTTTAGCTATTATCTCTGCTACCAGATAACTGGCCTCTTGAGCTTTTGTAGAAATTTTGAAAGTTTTGGTATAGGCCTGGCTTTGTCGTTTTCTTTCATCCAAAAGTCTCTTGAAATATGTTGGAGATTTGCCAGATAGATGACCATGGATATTTGTAAAGTGTCCGTTCAGTCTACTTGGCACTATGGCTTCGTTTGATAACTTTGCATCACACATAAGACAATGTGGTATAGGCTGTGCTTCTTCACCATCCCAAGTAAAACGTATATTCAAGTAACTGTGGCAAAAAAGGCGAATTTTCTTAGTTTTTCTTTCACTTGTACTTTCACTTTCAACTGTTACAGCTGCACTATGGTCAACATCGCTTGACCTTCTTTTCTTTGTAATAAATTTCTCCATCATACAGCAAAGAGTGAAACTAACTATTTGTAAATTAATATATTTCTCTTCCCCAAACAAGATAAATGGGTAAAACCATTACATGGAAAACATTCATCTTACACTTTTCCACTACGAGTAGAATGAACTAGTGACAATCAGCACAACTTGAACAGACATTGTATGAGACGCATCAAAGCCACCACGGGAGGGTGCCTCAGTAAGATTTGGTGGCTTCAAAATAGCATATGTGACAAAACACTTGCTCTAGCGATGTAACATGGAGAACTGTGCATGAAAATTGTATTAGCAATAACAGTCTTAGCTAACCACACGAAAAAAAGCTATAGGCAGATACAAAATAAATAAAGAATAGCTCGCGGCAGCCCTAGGCTCTGCCTAGTCTGACTCATTACTGTCGAAGAATTTTTCGAGAGATACTAATTACTGATTTGAAATACTGGCTTTTCAGATTCGATGCAACGAACAGCATGCAAAATGCTTTCAGGTAGAAAAATAGGGCATTTTTGATGTCTTTAGCATGTTTGAACTGTTATTTTGCGCAACTCAATCTTTTAAAATCGCGTGTACAACTATGTTTCGAAGCACGTTGGAGCCGCACTAACCATTTTTCACTATTTGGCGCTCAGTAATCTCAATAGAAAAATTCTATGATGTTCTCCACTTCTTCAAAGTTCTTGCCAGGATTTGAGATTGGTTTCTAGGTTTTGAGTGTCCTGCGCGCCAGCTGCTTATGTTACACAAAAGTCTACAGGCTACCAACGCAAGAAAATAAAGTTTGAAAGCGGCCAACGGTTTGCCGTACAAAAGGTGTTCTGATTGAATTGAAGCATCTCGCCAACTATTGTTTTATAAAAAGAAAATTATCGGCATTAGCGGTAAAGGGGTGGGAACATCATATAAGCTGTCGGTTGGATATCTTGTCCGCAACGTAACTAGAAACAAAGGAAACTTGTTGCGAGGAAAGCTGTTTCTTTTGAAGACTTTTGAACGAGATCGTATTACACTACTCATGTCTAAACACGCTGGATTTCGTCGAGTTACAACGGCGGCGGAACAAGAGATTGAATAGTTTGGTAAAGCATACAATGTTAGCGCGGCCAAGAAAAAGATATTCTGAAAAATTGTCCAGTGTAAATTGTTCCACTCAGTCTTACTAGAAGTATTTTTTGATTTTCCCCGGTATAAAATTTAACAATGGACTGCTTTTTTCCATTAGAAAAGATGATGAACTACACGAACGGAATAACTAAACTGTTTCTTTTACTTTGGATGTGCATGACCAACAACTTGAGTGTTTAGGATTGAAATGAGTTTCACAGAAATTAAAAGATGTTGCAGTAAAATGCGTTGGCAATAGCTCTGCTGTCATCTTATTGAATACGATTTTTGTAAAAGTAAATCCTAATTCATTTTTGTAAGATCAAGTAAATTAAGACACAGACTAAGTGGCGGATAAAAGCGATACCGTCGATGGGGACTGAATCGAGGGATAAACTGCATAAATTGAGCGATAAACTGAAAAAACACACTATAAATATGCACGTTTGATTTTGAAATGTACAAAGATAAAAGGTCTTGCGATCACTTATTGCGTCGTATTGACAAATTCAGGATGCGAGAAGAGATGTTTATTAATAAATTAAGTTTCTCACTTTTATTCTGGAACAAACTGCCTATTCTTTTTTGTGTGATATCACAAAGCTTTCAACTTTGAAATCTTAAAGTTGCACTATACTTTGAGAATTTTGTTTATCGTTTGCTTGTTGCATGCGCGTTGTCAGTTTTTTTTTGGTGAAGGGGCCAAACAGCTTATGGGAATGAGTGCGTTCGTAAAGGCAGTACACACCGTGCAGTGAAGCACAACGACAAGAAACAGGAAGAAAATGACTCTTTTCTCAGGGTTTGCCCAATAAATTTTTTAATTTTGATTGAATAACTACAAAAGGGTCGTCACTTGTATCCAACATATAACAATATGCCAAAAATCACGAAAGTTTTTTGAAACCTTTACTAGTAAAACCCAAAACTATACACAGCGCAACTTTTACACTAAGCCACACGTCAAATGGTGGGCACCACTGCCAAATGGGACCTGGTACCATAGACCTCGTTTGTGAAGGCCTTGCTTGGTTGTAAGAACAGTAAGGAAACCTTGCCTAAAAATCGTGGCTGCCCATGGCTTTAAGCAGGGGTCTCCAAACTTTTTTGTCAGAGGCCCACAAAAGCTGTTGCAAAACAGCTCGAAGGCGGGGGACATCTTGCGTAATATGCTTGTTTCGGGATATGCTACATTTTCCCAAATCAACAAGGTTTTCGTGAAGAAATATTCTTTCATTATTGACAAAATAGCTTTGTGAACCGGATGAAATGGCCTCGCGAGTCGGATTTGGCCCTCGGGCCATAGTTTGGCAACCCCTGGCTGAAAGCAGCAGAGTCGTTTAACGTGAGCCACAGCAAAGGATAAATTTATATACACATGGGCAACTTTCACTTTTTGACAAATCTATGCCGCTGGATATGACAAAAACGGTAAAACAACTAGGGAGCCTGTTATTGGCAAAAAGCTATTTCAATCATATGTTTTTGAAACTAACGGATCGGCTCACTGCTCATCACTTCATTTTTCAAACTGATCAACTTTGATTTAACCGTCAAACAATCCGTGGGTCTTGCACACAGCTCGTAGCCAATTTTCCTATTTAAAGTTATAAACTGTGCGTCAAGGAAACGTTATGAGTACAAAGTCAGCATGCTTTTACGGCGCGTACTGCAGTGATCGGATTCAGGAGTTGAATTTGAGTAAGAGCAACTCTCTAAAAAGTTATTGAAGTTACTATGATGAATTATATTTTGAAATTGTTTTACCAACTCTTACAATTGCTTCTATCCCAGTCACACTCCAAAATTGGGGATTGCAAAACGTGTGAACCTTACCATAAGAACACTAAGTCTCAACCTCCTCTAGCCTCAGTTATCAATCAAGTAGCCTACGCTCTTATATCGCTCTTTATACTTGAATAAAGCAAATTGTAATGTATATTTAACATTTGTATACGCTTGCAAAGTCTGGCGCTCCATTCATTTATTTATTCTGGAAACAAACACAAAAAAATTCACTCCACATGAAAAGATAGCAACTGCATAGCAACTGCTCACGGCAAATAAAATGTTAGGGATCTAATTATATATTTGCTGTAGATAATGCAGCTAAATAATTTTAAGAGTCACCAGTACAAGCAACCCGTCCACCATGTGACTTGCAGGTGTACATTGACATTGACAACAGTTTTTAGCACAATTGATGATGAAAGATTTTAGTTAAAACAGCCATTACTGAGACGCAGCAATTAAAATTATTTTGATTTAGCTTACCTAATGCTTGTCAATTTCGTAGCTAGACCCACTTGAGTGCACATGGTTTTGTGTAATGTGAAAATCCTACTTGACTTTAGGACGGCCGAAACAACGTTTAGCTCGTGACTTTCACTAAGCTTTTCCAGTTCTGTCTTTAATAAAGACAAGAAACACACTTGTAATGGATAACTGCTTATAGTATTCAAAGTTTCAAAGGAGTCCCAGTCACCAGCAGCATTTGTTACTCAGTCATGACGTGTTAACCAACGCGAATCTATTTCGAGACGACTTGTGGGGCTTGTCGCCGGTACCCACAGTTCGTTCTTTCCGCTTTATTCAAGCAGTACTGTAGAACCATTTTAGTTTGATCACGGAAACCACCGTTCAAAGTTTAAACGTTGATGCTGTTGGTAAAGTAGAAAAAGATTCTTACTCCAACATATCCGAACCAAAAAGCAATCAAAACTGAGGAACTTAAGAGACATTTTCTGCTGTTAAAAACACAAAATGAGATCAAGTGAAGTCAAATGGTTTTGTATTTATTTATTTATTTGCTGTTTCATATGACTCAGCTTATAAGCAGAAACAATGCAAAAACCCATCATGCTAAGAAGTTAACAAATTTCAGTGAAAAGTAGAATAAATGAAAACACAGCACAATGGCAAAAGAACTGATCAAGGTAACAAAAAGTTTGCACTGTGTCACATAAGATGGGTCAAAGACCATGGAGGTCATCTAGTCAACCAGCCTCATTTGAAACTTATTGGCAAGTGGCAGAAAAGAACAGTTGAAAATAAAATAAGCACAGTTAGTAAACAAAGTAATGAACAAACACAGAACACGTTAAGGAAAAATTATTGATGAAAAGAGCATGCCTGTTCATTTTGAGAAAATTCATGGTGGTCAAAAAATATTAGAGACAGTATAAGAACTGAAAAAAATGTGAAGTAAAAAAACTGTGGGTTTTAATTCTATACGTAAAAGTGGGATGTGTACAAGAAAGAATAACAATCAAAAAATACATAAAAATCAACAAGTTAGATTTATGAAATTACTGAAACCAGTAAAGGCAGCATCATGTTATAGCTGAGATAATGTATGAAAAGTTTACAACTTTATGCATGTGAGTTATTGAATAAATATCTGGCGCGTATTCTATCAAAATCTTTGCAATTCCAGTGGCATCAAAGTATGGAACACTTTCCAGTCTTCCTTTCCCCAAATGACCATCACCTACTCTAAATAGCATCCCTTTTCATCAGCTCTTTTTTCTTGCTTTTCACCCTAAGAAAACACGTGACATATGGCAATCCTTATAACCAACATCGGCATCCGGGACCGTAACTGGGGGGTCACCGGGGGGTCGAATCCCCCTGACAAAATTTTTTCGCCACTTGTGGAAAAATGTGTTGGACATAGTTTAAAAGTATTTGACATTGTTTAAAAAATTTGGGCCCCTCTCGGAAAACTCTTCGCTCCCCCTAGTGTCCCAAGCTGGTTATAGGCCTGGCGGCATCCCTATTTTTGCTTGTCCTTCAAGAGTCAAGCTTGCATCCCTGCAACTTGCGAGCAAGTCTTACCCCGAAATATCAACTAGTATGACACCGCCCCGGTGAGTCCACGTTTATTCCCAAATGATCTTTTATTTCATCGCTTTGACTCAGGTTAAAAAATCACTCATACGACTGTTACGTTACAAACAGAAGCCGATAAAGTTTGTTGTGCAAATCTTTTCCGCTGACACATTTTGCCATACAGTTTGCTGCATGTTGCATGTAGTGCAGTTGTTGAACAGACAATGTTGTGAGATTCACGGCACATTGGTCATAATATGAATTATATGATACATGCCACATATATGCCTGGAGAGGGGGAATCGGCTTTAGGCCTACCTCAGCTATGTCTAAGGTTCCTTGCTGACGGTAACAGCTGGAATGGGAATGAAAAACCTGAAAACTGTGAGGCAGATGCTCAAGAATACTGAGCCAGCTGACTTCAGAAAATGTTCTTGCACAACCTAGCGTATTTTTTCAGTTGGCTTATTAAGAACAAAATAAGTACCAAATTTTCTTTTTTCAAGTCTGTGGCAACTTGGTAGAGGAAAATATAAAGTAACCAACAGCTACAGAATATTGGTAGGGAGAAAGTCAGTGGCATGAGAGTTTTTCGGGCAAATTTGGGAAAAATCGGCCAAAATATCCTTTGCGCCCCAAAAGATTTCCTGCTCATGCACCTATTGGTGATCAGGACAACACTGAGCATCAAAAGTATGAGCTAGTAATGGCTGCAAAATGGGTGGAAGGCAGTTGTCCATCACTCTCGGATCTTTAAAAACGTTGGATCTGTTTGCGGTTTTGCACAATGAAGTCTGCAATACTTTAGTCAGCTTAATGAACTTCTAAGTATGAANTTCCATCCGATGCTGTGTGGNTAAAGCTCAGATAAATACTTCGCCTTGTTTTCAAAAGAACTTTTTCAAATTAGAAGCTTTTTTCAGAAATTTATACAGGAGTACTTCATCACAGCGATACCACTGCCTATCTAAATGACAACAAAGATATTACAAGATGGAGATGAAATTGTCAACGTTCCATTTTATTATTTTATTGGATTTCCTTGTTATTGACGTAACAAACCAATTGTTCTGACAATCAAATCAACACACGTCAGTGTGCAGGCTGTTATGCACTAACGACAGTAATTGTGAAGGTGATAATCCGCTTAACCAATGTACAAGAGCTGATCCTGGGTCACGCTACCCTTGAGAACTGTAGCAAGGGCAGAGACTAGCTTGCCCTGCTATTAGACAAAAGTAACTTGATACCTAGTAACGCAGAAAGACATATCATTCGATTTATAAAGAGCAAGAGGTCGAAATAACGACCGGTCGCGGCAGTTGGAACTTTGTATGTTTTATCGTTGAGGCTTCGTTCAGTACAACAGGATCGGTAAGTAGTTTGTTGCTTTCTGTCTGTTTGAAAGTTTTATATTTTGTACAGTGGTCAGGCCATAGTCACACAAACATGGGAGTTACGGTAAACTTCTGTTTTTGCAAAGGGTCACTGGATTCTTTAGAGTGTTTTTCTGCTGAAGTCTTACTTAGTACGGCTTTGCGTTTTATCCCATTATTCTTGTGGCATACAGAAAGTGATGACCTTTAAGACAGGTTGAAAATAAACGCTAACGGTATTACATGCTATGGACATTGTAACAGCAGCGTCAGCTAAGGATCTTGCAGTCAAGTGTCGAACTGTACCGTTTCAAAATTTGTGTTGCAGGCTAGTAGCGGTAGCAACCCAAAAAAATTTTGGAGCCAAGTATTTTGGCTTTGAGCGAGCAGTAGCATTTTGTTTGGGACACCACTTCTCGAAACACAAAACGACAAGATATGCTAGAAATTTAGAGGAAGACCATGGCCCCCCTGGCTGCACCTATGTTTCAGTGTTGGCTAACTTTATATTTACTTTACGCATACATTAGCGGTTAAACGTGGATACACGAACACGTTAAACGTATAGCGGTAGGCCCAAAATATCTGCAAAACACCAAACACATTAATGGTTATGTACTGTACTTTTCATTACAACTCCACGCAAATCCGAAGTGTTTGTCAATACACCGGAGGCAATGAGCTTCTATTAGTTGTTTGAAGGGTGAGTCATGCTGAAAGAACATGGCATTTTAAAATGAAATGCGGGCAATATTTGTGAGTTCCTTGCAATCGCGCTCTTACTTTCTTTAGACAGACGTCTAAGTTCACGCAATAACCTTCGATAAAATTAAGATCCCCGCAAATGGATCTGCTGGTTCAGCGTTAGCGAAGTTGCGCAAACATACTGTCAGTTATGAGACTGATGAGATTTAGCTGCTGTGAGTTTTCTGGGCAGTTGACAGTTTTCAAAAGTATTTGAAAAAACGCAAAACTGTGTAACTTTCGCCTGGTCATTGCAGAATTTTTTTTGTACAGGATCGTAGATTAAAATGGCGTTCAACATCTCTTGGACAAAAGTTCTACCCGCTGCAGCCTTAGCTATCGGCGTTGGGGCAACAGCATTAGCTTACAAACCAGAAGCCCAAGCTCGTCTTCCGCCGACTCGACAACTTCGTTTCCCACCGAGGTAACTGCGCGCGTGCAGCTGCTTTCTGTGTGCTTTGAAAGCAGCCAGGTTTAAAAAGGGGGGGGAGGGGGCAAAATACATTTTTGGGTGACCAAGATTTTTGTTTTCATTATGTGTATAAAACAAATTTTTCAGGGCACAACAAAATTTGGAGAACAAAAAAAATTTGGGGGCACTTACCCCGGATTCCCCCCTGACCACGAGCCTGCTTTGAAGTTACATCGCGGTGTGATGCTCGTGCCTTTCTATTGCTCAGGTATTTCTAGGCAGAATGCCCCTGCCTTGTATTGATGCATTTTACGCTAATACGTAATGTTGCGCATATATGCATGAATTTGGCGCAACGATTTATTGCATGAAACACAAACTTTGACGGGTGCGCCACCCTATTAGAAGATGGGTGTGAAGTGGAACTAGTTAGTATCTCAGCTCCATTTAAGTATTTGCAGCCTGCAGAACAACTTTGCCTATCAGCGGTGACGTCATGACGAATTAGCAACTGGTATGAATTCTATCGAATTTACCGGACTGATAGCATTTGGTGCTTCTACGTCATTAGCATCCCATAATTTTTGTTTTAATCTTATCTTGTTAAAGTGCTAATTTACTATTGTTTATAATCGTCCAGCCAAATTGCTGTCTTTTCACCGCATTGATGATGCAAAATTTATTGCCGAAAAGTATGAACTACGCCACTAACATCTATTGCGGTGATCGTTATCTCTTCAATCACCTATCGTTCACAGTATCTAACTTACAGTAAGTCCTTTTGCAATATCACACTTTCAGCACCCACTTCTAAACCTGCTTCTGATATTGAAAATAGACAAGATATACTTGGAAGCTCTACTTGTTTCTTGAGCATCAGTATCAACCTGTGTCTTCCTTTCTATTAACTGCGGCGATTCTTGTCTATCCATATCTTCAACTTAAGCACTAGACAAGATATAGAATGAAGTACTGCTACGTTAACTTATCAGCAAACGGAACACTATTTGATAAAAGGATGTTATACAGCAATGTGCTTCTTGAAATGTCATGAAAAATATATCGCATACCTGCGATTTTTACAACTTTTTCATCAAACAACTGCAAACTTTGGATTGAAACGACCTTCAACATTTGTTTTGGAATGTTCTGCAAATGCAATATTTAACGTGGGAGTCAAAAATCACATTAGACGCCAGACTCAAGCGACATGTAAAGTCACGCATACTATTGCAAAAAATGCAGTTTTTGCATTGCTTTTCAGCTTGCTTGAAAAAAGTTTCGCAGTGATTTCAAGCGTTCATGCTTCACCACTAATTTGCCCTCATCTTCATCCCTGCTATGTTCTCAGCAATACCCTTATTGCAGGCCTTTTGGAACAGATAGATTCCGATCAAATGTAAATACTGCGAGAAGTATGTGACAGTGCAATTTCAGTTCATAGGGTAGCATTTCTGTTTGACAGTCGTTGAATTGTTCTTTGTGTTGTAGTGGGGTCGCGTTGCACGTTGCGCAGGTTTATCAAGTGGACCTAACTGGGTTAAGCCACTCACATTTGAAAGACAACGCGTTTAAACCCCAAACGAAAGCATCAAACAAACAAACGATGCAATCCAGCAAATATGGAATTAACTTCAGTCGTGCCTCAATTTCACTGCAACTGAATACGAATACCGCTTTCAGAGAAAAAATTTGTATATGCATTTGCAAGAGCCAACAGAAGCAAATTTCACTGAATCTCAGCAAAAATAAATAATCCGAATATATAGCAAATTGACCTTATCACTCGAAGCAGCGATTTAAATTGTACGAAGCATCACGTTATGCAAGTATAACCTGTGTGCATTTACAACAATGAACTAAGTGCGATTGATAGTGACGAAAGGCGATATCATACAGGAAGGAACAAAAATAGCGAACTGAGCAGCACGGTGTGCGTTTATTCCTTTCTATGGCGAATACCATCAAAACGAAGTTAATGCAATCTACACATGCTGATTCTCGCAGAGTGGCAATTCAGAAAGTCACATAAGATAAATATTTAAACACAACGAATAATCGAGAGAAACTTATCCATTCGTTTGTAAACTGGAATGAGAACTTCATATAAACTTTATGACTTAGTCACACAACAAAACTTCCTGCGTTCACACACTCTCACGAAAATCACAAACCATTTCCTCTCAAAGGTTACCTCTTTCGGATGAGCATCTGCAATCCGTCAAAAACTTTGAATAATGTAAAGTTCTGCAGGTTTATTCCAAACTAGCAGATTGAAAAGTTTTCAAATTTTGATAGATCTTTTTGTAAATAAGTGAGTTTTCGGGATTTGGTTTGTACTGCTCCGCAATCAGAACAATGTTTTTAAATTATTTGATCAAGCTTTGTGTTGGGGTACAAGACGAACGACACAAAAATGCTTCCCTCTAAAAACTATTCAAGAGATACTGCAGCGGTTCGCATCAAAACACGGCGGTTTTCTTGAAAAAAGTGGTGTCTGCTATTTCGCCAATTCGAACGTAAAGTTTTTCGAAATGTTCTGCTCTTTTAAATATTGAATCGAAAGCTGTTTGTTGAAAGACTACCGCATTTACATCCACGGTAAATCTGAGTTGGTTGATTTGTTTACACACTCAATGCACATAGTCTGCGAAACCTCAGCTTTGCAGGTAGCGGAGATGTGAACAACCGTTTATATAACATCAAATGCTGTTGGTTATGAAAGTATGTTTGCATGTGATACAGCATTTTACAGCCCATTGCATTAAGTACCGTAAGACAATTAGGGAAAAAATTAATGGGCCTCCAAATTAATACTAATGAGAAGTCAAACTCGTTCATTCTTGAGTTATTAACGGGTTGTGATTGTCGAAAAAGACGCTGGTTGCAATTTAAATCATGTTATGGATTCCCTCCCTCTACCCCCCAAAAACAGAAACGAAATAGTTACAACAATGGATCATGCTTCCAATTCGCCTTTCCTGCTGCGGCTTTAGGTTGAAAAGCAATGTGAGACTACGGACAATTTTCAACGCTATGTTTGGGAAGCTGAAACACTATACGTAGTTTGTATTGTATGCTGTAGGCAGAGCACCCATGTAGCTCAGGTCTGCGAATGTACATTTCGCGTTTTGCGATCGTTCATATGCAAGTGCGTGTCGTTGAACTGCCGTTTTCTCTGAGTTTGTTTCCTGTGCATTACAACTCAACGACCTCAAAAAGAAAATGGAAGCCATTTTCTTGCTAATAACTATTATGGATTTCAAACATCGATTGTTCACTTCACGCTGTTTTCTTTCGGGTAGTAAGAACCGCAATAACAATAATTATTATCACCAGTAAAGTAATGGAAACACCCAGGATAATCCATAACCTCTTGCTCTTCCAGTACATTTTTTGCCGTATTTCACCTGCCTGCTTTTCGAAAATGCTTGCTTTTTCTTGAAGCTGCTCAGCATTATCCTGCAGACAATAAGTATGAGTTCGAGTCACCAAATCATGCTCAAGAATTTCTAAAATATGGCAAAGCATACCTGCAAATCTTCGAGTTTGTTTCCTCTTTGGCTTAGTTTATCCGCATTGTCTTTCATGATGTCCACAACTTTTTGAACCTGAATGAACGAAGTTAACAAATTATATGCGTTTTGATGTCACTGTCTCGAATTCGCTGACGATATTGGACAATTGATACGAACGTTCTTGCTTGCAAGATGTTTAAACTTAACAAGCGCTTGCGACAAGATCTCACATGATCACTTAACGAAGACTGCAGCCACTCTGGGCAAGCAGTAGCTACGTTAGTTTTATTGAAAGGGTTTAGGAGGCGAGGCATACGTACGTTGGCAACCAAAATTTTCGCCTGGAGTGGTTTTACACCTGACCACTCATTGCGTTGCATGTCTCTTGACCTTTGCGGCACAAGCATGGATACCGTGTTTGGACATTGCGTGTTAGCTTCGTCGTTCTTGTTAAATATATTAGGAAAAGGTCAGCTGGTTTGTATGTAGCAGAAGAAGCGAGATACATTTAGTCATGCTAACTAAATTTAGTCGCTGTTTCAAATCGCGAAACGAAAAAATTGCATTTTAGCTTCAAAAAGCAAATGGACAGGCTATTTTTATCAGTTTATATAACCACAAACATTTCCTTCAATACTGCTTACACCTTCTCTCTGGATGTCTCACGAAAATTACACCATTGCGCGCATACCTAGCTCACTTCAATTTTAGGGGGAAGTAACGTTTAGCCTAGAAATAAAAAATGCCGCTAGTACTTTTGTTTTTGGTTCCAGTCCTGAGCACAGAGTGGGTATTTATAATCAGATAATGGAGGACCGGTCGCAATATGTAAATCTTTGCTTTTTTGGCCTTCACTTATGCTTGTCTGACCTCTGTCGCGAAGAACCGCTAATTTTAGATCAATCTAATACGCAAGATACCAAATTGTGTGTTACGGAGATCAAAATCAGGCCTAGCACTTTGAACTACTAACCAATGGTTAAATGTCTCACACTTTACCGATAAATAATTTTCTCACCGCATCATCCATTTGCGCCAGGTTTGCATTGTCTGATTGCATAGAAGTTCCGCTTTTCTTTGGGGAGTGCAGCGGACTGTTCGCTTGTGAATTTGTTGGTCTGGGTGTGAGATTATCTTTGGACGATGTCATTGATCCTGTTTTCGGCGGCATGCGCTCAAACAGAGACGCTGGATCCACTGTTTCTAGAAGCAAGACATCAAATCATTCACACTTTCCAAAATTTCCTTATTTCGCAGAAGTCAAACAAAATCGTACCTAATCTATATTCCGGGATAAAAATTGCTCCAACAAATTTTGCTAAAAGACATCTATGTGCAATAGTTTGGAGTTGCTTTCATTGTATATAATATTGTTGTTTTTTTTCGGGTAGGAAATAAACGAAGTATCAAAACCGAAATAAGCAGAAATAGTCGTAAACAAAACTTTGCTCGAAATTTTTACTTTATGAGAATGCGGGTTTCTTGAATTTCGACATATCTCAAAAAATCCAAAATATGCTCACAACTTTTCAAAACGTGTGTACGTTTTTAAACAGGTCAAACTTACAGCAACAAGGTGGACGCTAAAAGTAACTTTTAATAAAAAAATATTACTGTCGAAATTTCAGATGTGTGCATTATGAACACAATGTATTGGGAGAAGGGTCTGTCACTGAGTAGCATGTCATATAAATTGTTCAAAATCATCAATACATCTTTTATTTGTATTTCGACATTTTTAACTCGGGTATGTATTGGTGTTGTGTTTAAAAACAGGCAGTGAAGGCAAAATGTTTGTATATTAAGGAGAATGCAATGCACATTATCCAAAAGCTGTGCAGTCCGCTTTTTACACCATATATATCTGCACAGTGTACACTCGAGTCAGGCTTCACAACGAGCGGAGGTGCAGTTGCTGGACGTAAAATGCGCGAATGTCTACCGAGGAAGTTAGGTACATTCCTACAACGGTTCACTCTGGAAACGATTTGTGTGGCATCAAAATAATGAAATGAAAACAGTAGAGTTGTGTTGCGTTGCCAACGGCAATTATTCACATGAAATACTCGCTGATGACAAAAAACAGGCTTTGAAATAAAGGGTGGAATGCAGAAAATTGCAATTTTTCGAAATTTTTGAACAGCATCACATCATACACGACGTGAGAGTTTTTCGTAGAGCAACGATGTCTTAACGTTGCTCAGTTTACCGTGTTCCGCATCTGCGCCTTGGGGAGAGTGAACATTGTCTGCCGCAGTGAGTGGTATTTTTTCGGACGTTTTTTTAGGATTTTCTCTTCCTCGGAATGTCTGTCTTCCCCCTCGCGCTCGTTGAAACCTGTTAGCAAAGAATTGAATGATACGTCCTTTGCAGTAAACCAAGAAATTTCGTTGCATGTAGTACTTCACCGACTGCTGCAAGATCCTGTTATTTCGAAAATGTGTCTGCAATTGCATGTAAACTGCAGAGTGAACTGATGGTTGCCTGGCGATGTGCTTTGTACATAACAGTTGAAATTAAATATCGTAAACAGCTAGCCTAACGACTGTAAACAGTATCTGATGACAGCTGCTGCATGTGGCTTACTTAAACCGACATTTGTCACTTGCCACTCATAGTTCTTGCTAAACACTTCAAGAGGTGGGTTTTAATCGATGTTAACATAAGATAAATGACTATTTTAAGCCCTTTGCTTATTGAACAAACCCATCCTATATTGCCAACCAATTCAACTATTTAAGCAATGTACAGTAACCACCCCTTCTCACAGCGCAGCAGAAAAAAAAACCCTATCATACATCTGTTTACGAGAAACATACAAAGATCGTGACCAGCATAATTGAACGTGCGACGAATCATTACACATCATACTTTTTGTACTGTACGAAAGCCTGAAGGCATCACATACGCACGGCTGCGCCATCTGACAAAGCGCGTAAGTGTCGGATCTTGCCGTCTGACTTCGATTTATTAGACGGCTGGAGTTTAGCACAGTAAGTAAAAAGGTAGATAAAAGTTTTCTCAACACATGGCCTTCACTCGCTGATTAACATAAACTGAATAACAATAGTATGCCATCGTATTTTGTATACAGTATACTGACGATATTCGCCCTATTTTCAAACTAACAAATAAAAATGCATTCAAAGCCTTCGACTACGCGCAACAATTTAACAATATCGCACGGGCTGTGTGGTCTCGTGACAAGCACGTTTAAGCTGCAAAATGAAAAATATTACAAACTAAAAAAGAAATAATACCCTGGAGTTAGTTCCTTCTGTGTCTTCTTTTGTTTTGTTGTCGTCTTCTCACATTTGACCTCAATCTTTGTTTGACATTTTTCATGAACATTGGCTCCGCATTCTGTGTCGTTGACGAAAGATCATGAACAAGTAATTAATATAAAACAGTCTTCACGGGATTTCGAGAAAACTGTGGTTTTGTTCATTCTGGGCTCTGTTCATAACTTGCCAATGTGGTAGATTTGCGACTAAATTACAAATCAAAGCAAGTTAGAGAAGGATTGAAACAACGCTTGTCTTTTCCAGCTTAACGCTTAACGTTGCGGGTGCAAGAACGCTAAGATAGCAATGACAGTGTTGCTTTGTACATCACTGTTCATGCACTGTTGCAAAGGCAGGAAAACCAGGAACACAGTGAGGTTAGGCCTCTTAACGTGTCTTTCTAGTTTTCGTTTGTCGTGCTTCTTTGCCCTGTTGGTACTGCTGTGTTAGTCATGCTTCTGGGTCAACTAATTAGACCAGGTCACCATTTCTTTTATACTAACAAACGTGAAAACAGATGACCCTCTGAGTAAGGATGGACGTTGCATCAATGCTTCAGCAAATCTATTTCCAGGTTGATTAGAAATGTTGAATTGCTGTTAACAAAATCAACTAAATTTGTTCCCACTACATTATGTACCTAATGAGCCGAGCCATTATGGCTAACTTCTATTGCGTAACCGGGTATCAAACTACTAATATAATTCGCACAAATTTGCATTTTGTGCCCAACTAAATAAAAAAATGTTTGGTGTAGATGTCAAGTCAAGAAACATTGGGTCATTTCAAGCCTCTGAAACTGTATTGAAAACACATGCTTTTTGAAAACTTTTTTAGAGAAACTTTGCAAACGCGACAAGGCTGAGTAAATTTGGACATCTGCGTTTTACGTACAAACTATGAAGGCTCATAGCTTCCCTGTTAAAGATTGCATAATTGATGGGTGTGCCCTGATGGACGACTTTAAAAACCCTCAGCGCCTTCAGCTTCCACAAATCAAACGATAAAGTTTATGGAAACATTCGAAGTCGCATGCCAATGAAGATTTATAAGAGTATATATATTCTGTATTTCAACATGGAAAATTATTAAGCATAGCAGCAAAATGTTTTTTTGTAAACGATGCATGACAATTGTACGAAGTTGATTGTCAATAGCTGTACAACCACTCTAATCCTTTGTTAATGGCTACGTTTGTTTTGATGGAAATGACCAGGTATTGTCTGTACTTACTGGTGAAAATCTTAAGCGTAACTGGCACTTAAGTGAGGCCATTCCGCTGCCACAATCTTTTTTAAATGCCAAGAAAAAATATAATTATTGTTCAACATGGCCAATTCGACATGTATTGGTATACAAGATAGATGGTTAGTTATTCGTCACCTGTCATTTGTATACAGCAATGCAATTGTCGATAGCGTTTCATCAAAATTTATGCAAACGATGGTTGTGCGCCAGAGCAGCAGTACAATGACCACAGGGGGTCCACTGAAGGTTGTTTGCGTAATATCACTGTACAGGCATAGCGCACTGGTGCCTACCATTTCCTTCCCTTCATTGTAATGCATAGTCATCTTACCGCGTGAATAGTGTCAACCAATACCGCCGTAAACATCGAAGGGTCGTCTTAACAGTCTCTAGGACCTAGAGACGAGAGTCTAGGTGGACACCGTGCCAAGAATGTTGGCATGAGTAAGCAATGCGTTTGACCTTGAACAGGTCTGAACAACGTTTGATCGATTTAAACTTCTGCCAGCTGTGACAACCAATCGCTCAAAACGGCAAGAACGACCGTAATTTACCGCAAACGGCTATTCTCTCGCTTGATCCAGCTCACCTGAACACTTGAGACCTTGGTTGACTACCCCCACCAGTAACTTCCCGCAAAAATCGCAAAAGGTGGGTTGCTTGTACGTCTTTTCTCGAAAGTTATGATGACCAACAATCTGCAGAAAGACCAAGCAGGAATATCGCAGTGGAGTATGCACAAATTAGCCAGTTGCTTCTAGCACAGAGCTTTTGTAGCAAAGTGCTATATTTTGTTTGAATGCACAAACTTGACAATTTGAATGGGGGAAAATATTCACAACTCTATTACCGCCTGATGTTCGTTCGTGGAAGCCCACCGTTCAAGCCGAATATATCACACAACCATTGGCGATTTGCACGAGACTTGTCACGCGCAACAAGTGGTTACATGAAAAAAAATGTCTTACCAATTCTACGCAGCCTTTTGTAAGATCCTCTTGGCATTTTTCATGAACATCGATCTCACACCCTAAACACAACGGGAAACCAAGGGTCATCTGACTGTTCAGACCATTTCCTTTGAATGCAAATCAGACTAATCGAACGCAACATCCTTTGCCATATGAACTGTGCTTATAAGCAAGATATTCAAATTGTTCAAACCAAACCTCTGTGTATAACCCTTGAGCGGAATTTAATCTACGGTACTTCAGTTTTAGTTGACTTCGTTGCTAGCAATAAACAAAACACACAAAATGATTCAATGGACCCTACGGCACAAATATTTTCTCTTTATGATGTAATGCAGCCAATAACCCACTTTACAAGATACACTTACGAGTTAAGACGATCAAAATGGTAAGTTACAAGTTGTTGAGGGTGCTAGACCTGTGTTTTTCAAATGGGGTATGCGCGCACGCATGTGAAACACATCCACGGCTGACAAGTTTCAAAAACTGGCTGAGAATTGTACGTTGACAACAACTTTACCTTAACATTTCTCCATAAATAATATAAATAATTTTTAGAGCTAGCTTATTTTTACGAACATTTTGGCAACATAACTGCTCACATCAATGGCAGATTCGTAACCCGAACGTTCCTAGTTTTGCAAAAATTTCCTGTTACACATCGCCACGTACTTTTGCATCGTAGACCTTGTTTCACGACACCAAGCAGTAATCCACCGCAGTGAGCGCAGAAAGTGGGACGTTTGTAGTTGTGAAGTTGAAAGACGTGCTGACTGACCGACAGCATAACTTGACCACTGGTATCCACAAAAGGGTTGCTCGGTGCAAATGTAGTAACAGTACGACGGACTGGGTTTAGGAATGGATTTCTAAGTTCTTCCGTTGCTTCTTCCTCGAATGGGTTTGACTACATAAAAATGATGTATGATTTTGTTACAACTCTACAATATAGGTGGGGGAGCGAATTACTATTAGCTGTTTAACAATTTCAATTCCAGAGATATTTTTCAGAGTGTGGCAAGTCGAATGATGTCCTGATGTTAACGACATGGTTTGGTTCTATTTTTTGGCAGAAGTTAATGAAAACATCCGTTGCATTTCAACCGTTTCACCAAACTTCAGCCACATATTTACAAGGGATTTCTGCTTGATATGAATTTAGGGAAATGAAGTAAGTTGTGGTATAGGCCAGTGGTTCTGAACCTTTCATGGTTTGTGGCCCCCTTCCAAAGACTCTCAAAACTTGTGGCCCCTGCTCATCAATAAAACACCTAACTTTGTCTTGGGTTTTGCAATATCGCGGCAGAGGTATTTAGTAAAGGCCTCTGCTCGGGGCCCCCGGGGAACTGCTCCGTGGCCCTCAAAGGTGGCCGAGGACCCCGGTTGAGATACCCTGGTACAAACGATACTGACCTTTAATAAAAACAAAAATCTGTATCATTTTTAAATTAAGTAACTAACCCTACTTTAATGCCCACTAAGTTTGCGTAAAGTTAAAGGCTGCATTGTTCAGCTCTGAATCTTGAAAAGATTTTCTGACGCAGAGCAACGCGACCGGTGGTGTATGTCGTGGAGCACCTCGTCAAAAATCATTTTAAGGTTTTTTTCCCTCACATTGAGGAACTTTGACTTCCCAACTGTTAAAAACACACAAGATAGTTTTAAATCTCGATTGTTTTGAAGAGATTGAGTCGCGTTTTAATATGTTACGTGGCATGGGCTCAAACTTTCAGAAGAAATTTGTAAAACTTACCATATTAAAAATAATCGGTGAATGCACGAATCACTCTAACGAGCGATCATTTCGTGCTGGAATGCAATCTNCGGCTTCGATCGAAACTCAGCGACAGTTGTTTTTATGAGTCGACGTGCAAAATGCGCAACAGGCAAACGCAGCTTGGAAAGACTTTTTAGATACCAACGTACTTCCACTTTTAATATTAACTATTCTTTCCTGTTTTTCTTGGATTGCGAATGTAAGAATATAGTGATGTTTTCTTACTTTTTCTATTGCTTCGTTTAGCGGATGTCTAGAAATTAATGCTTGGGTTTGACCAACGGAGTTTCAATAACTGAAATATTGAAATAACTGAAATATCAATAACTGAAATATTGAAANAANNNAAATANCTGAAATATTGCACAGTAAGTGCAAAGCAAGCTATGATTTTTCCATTAACTTTAGTGCAAAAATGTAGCATGCTTTTTCCACAAACATATCAATGCGAAGTGAACGCACTGACGCCGCACGGCGGCACTGTTCGAAATCTATTGTCCAAAGTCAAAGGCAGCAACTGCTTACGACGCGTTTTGTGTGTGCCCACGATTACACTATTTCCTTTATGGCGTCCCGAGTCATGTTTGTCCGCTCCTGTGTTGACTTAACCACTGTGTAACAGAAATTGGTTGAGCCCGAACGGTCGTGGGAGGCAGTAATAATGCTCAAACTCGGGATATGCATATCCTCTACGCACCGTGCGGTGGCATAGGAACTCAATAGCGACAGCCTCGAACCGCAACTGGAATCTCGCTGTTGGCTTTTCGTTAGTATTTTCCCTCTAACAGAAAACGACCTGTTTCTACGCTCGAGGACTTTGCTCTTCGCTGCTGAACTGCATATCCACAATTTTCTGAACAGCATGCTTTACAAGACGTTGTGAAATTAAAAAAATTACCATCGCGATTTGGTGAACAGCCCTATGTTTGCAATGAGTTGTACAAGAGATAGGGTTTTGGTCGTAACGAAAAACAAACTGGTTTTGTTTGCCGAAGGACCAACTGCTCGTTTTATAACTTTCGCACGACTCGGCAATATCACCAACCGGTTCGATCAGACTTGACAGTGTCCACCTCTTTTTTCGAAGCGTTGCTGTCTGCATTACTCACAAGCTTTCTTACCTTACCCGATTTGCACCTTACTAGCCTGAAGCATTCTGACCATTTTCTATACTTTTCATGCACTGCACTTTATATTCTAGTATTGCCAGCAATAAAATTTTCAGCAGACCTGTGGATTTAGCTATCCTACTTGTTAAACAGTCAAACTAATGCCGGTTCTTACTTCAGCAACTTCTTCAGTGATCGAAACAACCGATGCAGCACAAAGCCGCAAAATCAGGGAGTTTCCTCTCTTCGGCTTGATCTAGTGAGAAAGAGCACGATATCCGTTTTTTACTCAAGCCCATGTTATAAGATCATTATATAGATACGTCTTTCAACGCTTAGTTTGCAAGTTTGCAATTCGTCACGCAGTTGTACGTTGCAATCAGTGTTGCCACTGGGGTCAGTCGCGTTAACATTAGATTGCTGCCCTTTTCAACATAAGATAACATGAGATTTTGACATTGCAGTTTAATATAAGCTAAATGCTTCGATTACCAATACCTAACAAGGTGCGATAACCTACGTGGAATCCGAAACAGAGAAAGAAGTATCGTCTTTAAACGGGAAAGTCAGTTATTTATGCACAACGTGTATGTTATTCCTACTCCCAACGCCATGAAAAGGGCTTCTTCAGTTTGGAGCAATTACCAAACACACATGATGGTGAGAAACTGATGAAAGAAACTTAAAAATCATGAATTTAACTCATTTTCATCCTAAAAAGTATAGAAAATTTGGGAAAAAACAACAGTTCAGTTAACATCAGATCTGTTGCCAAAACATTAAACATCAGAAATTTCTCTCAAAACATCAGATCTGATGTGAAAACATCAGAAGTCACAATACTGGTTGCAACTGCTTCGCAACCTCCAAGACGTTACGTCCTTCAGCTTTCAGTTGAAACACTACACCCCCTTTGGCTTGCAGTTAAATACTGCACAACTCTACCGGTAATTTCATTTTCGTTGTTTTTGTAGCGTTTGCATTGCGGTTTGATTCTGGAAGGGCCTTAGTTAGCACAATATACAAATTAATCGATACTTACGTCGAAGGAGATGGCAATCGCTACGACCCAGCAAACGGTCTCATGCACGGCTTCCAAATCACCTTATGATGCACCACACTCGTAGCAGCATCTATTTCTATGTGTTTTCCTGGAAGACTCTAAAACATTACAGTTTAACATACATGATCAGGCTACGGTGGTGTCATTCCTGCAATGCATAGAATCATTTCGTAAGTTACCGACGCTGACGCAATCCTAAGCTGCCGCACGTATCCGAATCTTAGTTTTTATGCCCTATAGGACCAATGATCTTTCTTCATGCAGCAATCGCATATAAGCATACACATGGTGGTTTAACTGCTTATGGTAACCGCATGTGCTGAAGGCATGGGCTACCCTGTTCGCAATTAGAGGTAGGAAGCTGTTTTCAGGTTACAATTCCACGGCACGTGAACTTTTTTCCAAGGCATTAAGTACTGGTTGGTATAGCCTCTCACTTATTCAAATCATAGTAAAAAACCGGTTATTACACACCCAGCAGGAAGCTTTGTATCTACTATATTTGCGCATATCGCTTGTAACTTGAAATGAGCGCATCTTTCGGAGTAAATAATTTTTGTTGGTGAAAAATTATCATGACACAATCGCAATTCATGCCAAATCCAAGAAGTTCAACATTTAAGTCCCAAATAAGCGAACTAAGGCTTTGCTCAAGATAAAAGCAACGGAAATGATAAATGTGAAGCAGTCAAACAAGATTATATGACAACTAAAGCGAAAGAGCAAGCACTAAACAAAGTTCAGCCCGGGTACTTGGTAAGTCGTAAATCAGCGCGGGCCAACTACTTTTGGCCTATGGGCCATTTTTCACAAACGTGACAAGTTGCGGGCAACTTCCAATGAACTGATATATAAAACAACAGTTTCACAAGATTTAAAACTAAAAATGGGAAGATAAGGAAGTGCGTCATTGAAATTATTACACAATAGCAAATAGCAATTTAATGCAAATCTCTGTCAGTGGCATGCCTGTGGCATGGGTGGCGGAACCTTTTTCAAAGTGGGGGGCACAAGCGCACGTCAAAAATCTACAGAAAATTTTTGTGGTTTGAATTGGCAACTGTGACGTCACAAGCATTAAAATATGACGTCATTACCTTTACACCATATGAAGGTCCAAATTACACTATTTTGGACAAAATTACACCACTATGAAAACATATCAGTGAACCACCTAAAATTCAAAAAGTCTGTTATAGGGGCGACCCAGGTCAGTAGGGTCACTCGGGCTCATCATACAATTTATTCTGATTGAATAAAACCATTCGACGCTTTGCGTCACTGAAATTTCCATTTGCTTTCATTCTGGCTGGCATTATCGTTGCTCTGTGACGTTAGTTACGTAACAATAAATGAGAAGTTCTCACGATAACTTCTCCATTGCTGAGTAACGCAGGTCACGCAGAGCAATGATAACGTCAGTCATTCCTCTGCTTACTAGGCTCATTCATATTAGCCCACGTTGCTGGACAAATTTACCGTTTGTTTGAAATTATTCTCGAAATGGGAACTGTCCATTGGATTGGTTTTCAAATCCAATGTTCTATACAAATCGATTGCCTCAAAAATCATTCAGTCTGATATGAATTACGTTTAAAAAAAACTTAATTGCATAGGGCAGCTCTGACTCTGATAGATGTGTCCGAGGAAAGCACGAGCGAACAAAGTCGTGAGAACGCCTACTACGAACGATATTGTTTGATTCAGGTCACCTGCAACATGAACGCGAAAGGCCAGACATGGAACGAAAATATATGAACAGTGACAAGGTCCAAAGCAAAGA
>JGI24021J15306_10001488_pt1 | contig 23085 bp, 14 predicted proteins | sample Ectturendosymbi1_FD_15306 | JGI IMG/M metagenome (IMG submission 15306) | reverse complement strand
TGTTGTTATGGCACCAATTCTACAATCTTTTAGCCAATAAGCAAGCTCAAGTTACACATTAAACGGAAATCGCAATGTGTTTTTGTGTTGTTTTCTTTCCAGCACATCTTAACATGGGCTTGGAAATGAATAATCTGTAATAGTGGACCGTGAGGCTGAAAAGGTTGAGGAGCACTGCTCTAGCATATTCAATTGAAATTCTAACTGGAAGCAAGCTGACAATACTGTATAGTACAGTATTGTAAAAAAAAAACATAATTTTTGAATTTTAATAAGGAATATTTATCCCCAAATATGGAGTAAATGCAGTAAGAATTAATTTCAGGCTAGTGAACTGCCTAGTGACCATGCACATCTGATGAACAAGGGAAATGGGTAATTTCACCATATCTCAACAACTGGTCGAGCTAGAACGTTGTTTTTAGCTTACACAACGCAAAAGTACCACTTTTGTATCTCAATCAAGGGCAACTTTCTTCTTAAAACATTCTTTAAAAAATTATGAGCAAAAACATTTCAATAGAAATCACACATCTGTTCGGAGTAAAGGATGTCTATGGTTTTTAAAAGACCTGTAAACTAGATATACCCACAAATTGTTAAAAATAGGACATTGCAATGTTTAACAAATCTGTTGTGATGCAATAAAACAAACTCTGAAAATTTGAGTTGCTAGCAGCACTTAAGCATAGAATAGCCAGGCTAAATTACTATCTACAGAGGTTTACAGTATGGCTGGATTCTCAAACTGGTGGGCTTGAAAGGTTTGGAAGGGGGCATCAGTATGGCAGCAGAACATTGTTGAAAAGCAGTATAATGGCAATTCTTGTTCTTTTTTGTGCTTAATGTGAGGTTAGGTGAGGCATGGGTATCAAAAACTAATACCAAAGGGGGTGTGACTGAAAAAGTGTTAGATCCTCTGGTATAGCTGGATCTCTTAACATAGTATGCTTTTGCAAGTGCCTAAGATTACTGACTAATTTTGCTAATAATAACTTGATTTGCTTTTCATAAATAATACACTTAGCACATTTTGCAGGCATTAATCTTCGTGTAAAAATCCTCAAAAATCATGTTGATGAACTTTCAAACAATGAAGGAAATGAATTTTGTTCAAAAGAGATGGTTGCTGGAGAACTGCATATACCAATGTTGAGTCATTTGGTATCAGGATTAAGCTACACTGTTCAGTGTGATATGCTAACTGTGCTCCTGCGAAAACAAAATGCAGAACACTGGAAGACACTGGAATTTCAATCGTCAAAAGCCATCCCTGATCATGCAATATGAAGACAACAAAAAAAGAAACAGTGATGTCAACTGGAATCCAAGATGTCACAAAAACAATGAGGTTTATGGAATGTCATTTCAATTACCTACAAGTGCAGCACTCATGAAGAAAATATATGAACAGAAATTTATTTTAATGCATTTAATTGATGCTGTCACCAGCTGCTTGCCTTTCACCATTTTTGGTGTAAAAATAATGCAGAACAAATGCACTAGCGCTTACAGAACTCCTTAGTTTCAAAGTAAAGCAACCAATTTCATGTGCTGGCAAACTGGCTACAATCTGGTGTTGTGATGGTGATCACATTAATTGAAATAGTTGACAACACAACTGATCATCAAAATGATTCAAAACAAATATATATCAACTTCTGCCACTGTATTCACTTTTTTCAGGCATTAAGAAAAATGATATGAAACATTGTGTCACTGACAGTCTTTTGTACCGGCAGAGAATAATGCATTTGGTCATGAGTAAGACAAAGATACTATATCTGCACAATGGGCTTTGGTTGACTATTTCATTTCAAGCTGCATGGGAACATTGAGAACTGCATTATAATAATATAACTGAAATTGCCCATGTCAGAAAATGAGTTTGAAATTAGATCAACAGGTAGAACTGATACGGCTTAAAAGTTCTTTTGTCAGATATCAGAAAAAATGACTATCCATTAGGACACTGAATCAGTATCCATGTAAAATGGAAACTGTCCATAATGGTACATAATTGAATAGCTTGGAATTTCATGTCAATGTCCTTGTGATGCTGAATCAGAAACTATTAATAAAATATAGTTTTTTATTAAATGTGTATGGTATGAAAAGGCAAAGCACTATAGATTTAACAATGTTGTAGGCCTAATACATTTACGGCTTTCAAATAACATTGTCTTTTAATTTGACTACAAGCATATAAATCCCATCATGACAGGACAAAGTTTGCAATAAAATCTACATATATGTTGTCAGTGATGTTTTCAACTGCATCCACCACAGTTTCTGCATATTAAAAAATTTACATCAGCATGAAACTGTAATCTGGCAAAGGTGAGGAACTAAGGATAACAAAAAAATGCACTATCACTGAAGTGACAGTGATTTTTGCATGTTTGTGAACATTTAACCTAAGTAAACATATTTATTATTTACTGCACCTTTTCAACTTTTCAAAAACTTGCAATCATCAACAAACGTGCACTAAATTACTACGCATAATAATTTTGAAGTGTGTGGTGTTGTAATAGAGTATTTCACAAGAAAGGCTGATGCTAACTATTTGCATTTTGTAGGAGTACAGGTTTATCACCATGTAGAGCTGAATGCATTGTTAATCATTGAGACAAGCTTGGTTTAAAGAGTACTGCCAAAATTCAAAACCAGCAAAGACCCATTCAGACAGTCACTTTAACCTGCAAGCAATGATTATAACCAACATAAATTAGCAAAAATGTCTCTGATTAAGGTCAATAAGTTCACAGTCAGCATATGGGCATACCACCATAGAAAAGACAACAACCTCATAAAAAAATCTCCATCAAGCCAATAATTCCACCTCCTTACATTTTTATTGATTGTGCATGTTCTCATGACTGTCTATCAAAAGAAATCTTTTCACGTTTCACAGTTAAGAATCAGACACGATCTTAACAGAGTATATATTTTGCCTCCTCGGTAGGTGTCATGAGTTATTCAAATAGAATCAACGTTTTCACATTTTCAAATGTTATGAGCAATACCAGTAGTGACTGTCCTTTGTCTAATTGTCAAAATAAAGCAGAGTTAGAAGAATTTGATAGGACCATGTACATCTCCCAATAAATTTATGACACCGAGTACAGAACTTTCGTATGGCTTACTTTTGCCTTGATCAACTTCATCCAAGATACATAGGAATGAAATTTCATAGCTAGGACAAGCTTTTTGTACCAAACAGTCTATTTACCGACTTTTTGGAAAAGTACATGTTTGCATGTACTCGTGCCTGTGACTAACTTGCATGCCATGCGCTTCAAATATCTAAATAATTTAACTTCTGCTTGAGTTAAATTTCCAGACATTCTCACTAGGCACTCACAAAAGAAGGTGATAACAATTTCGCAAATTAAATCCAAAATATTTTGAACTTCATAAAAAAACAAAAAATGGGATGGTGTAACTAAGTTACAACAGTTATCAGGATATAAAGCTAGAATGCTGCTTACTTGTTTAAGCAAGCTCACAGTCTAACTGTGGTTACTGTATGGACTAGCTGATATGTACCATGCATTCTTTAAATGTATTAAAAACATTATTATAGTTGTCCTTGTCACAATGGGCAGTGCATAATTTGCAAATCATTTGTCTGAACAGATCATCAACAAGCAACCAAAAACGATTCGCAGGTGCAAAACATTACGAAAACTTACCTATTTATGACAAACCGAAGTAGGACAAGCTTTCTCACCAACTTGATTGCGATGCGCAAGTTTGTAAGTGCACACAGCTAAACTTGAGTAATTAGTTTGCGAGATCAAAAAACCTAGAGATGCAATTAGCGTCTTATGTACAGTATTGTCTGGAATCATGTTTGTTCGTACGTAAGCATCACTTCTTTTGCTTTCATCAAATAACAAATTACGCAATTAAATTTCCTTGGCAACATTAGGACTAATGATTGCAATTAACGCCAAATTGCTACGAAATCTAACATGAAACATATAATGTACAGTAAACTGCTGCTTCATGCGGTATACTCTACTACAAGTCAGTCTACCTTCACCAACTATCCCCAGAGTTGAAAATCTTCTGTATGATTTATCTCCTACAAGGTTCACATTACCTGTTAACAAATGTTTTACACAGTAAGGTGACTGCAATTCATGTTTTTTTCGGGAAAGAATTTCTGGCAGTACACCTTACCAGCAATATTAATGAACAGCACACCCTGTTGTGAAGTTTCACATCAAAAAAACAGACAACATGGTGACTTTGTGAAGCAATATCCTGGATATAATTCAATACCTTTACTTCACAGAGTGGTCATAAAGTCGAGGATTTTAATTTCGTAGAGTTACATGAAATCAATTTTTATTGAAAATTTGCTGATAGATTTAACTGCGTCGCCTTTGTGGGTACTTGTTACTCAAGCATTTTTTCTGTGAAACGCGTAAAAATCATACTTAACTTGAAGATAAATGGACCCAGAAAAGAAATATATCATAAATACGAATACCAGCGCGCTAGCCGAAATAATCCAGTTGTGAAAACTTTGGTTTCTAGAATATACAGGTAACGTTACCACACCTCCATCTGCTACAGGAATTGGCATTGGCTTCGTCTGAGCTTGGTCGCGTTCAGTGGCAGCAGCTATCTCAGCAAATGCATCTGTTCCATTCACAGCAGCGTCGTCATCACCAGTTGCGTCTTCATTAACGTCCTGCATTTGAAAACAGCCAATGCACAAATCATCCAACAGCTTGAATCAATCGGTTTTTCGTCATCTTGCCCACAACCCCAACAATTCTTTTCCACAAAAGGTATTTCTGGGTAATTTTGATGAAGAACGTAACACAGCAGAAACCCAATGCTATAGGATGTCTCACACGTTTTCCCAAATTATTCGTAACGCGTGTGGAAACGTATATACAGTGTGCATTGTCGCATGATTTATCTCCAGTTGGAAAAAAATACGTGTACTCATTTGGTTGATACAGTTCGTTTCACAAGGTTTCTGTGAAATCGAAACTGACTTGTTTCAAAGTTATCGAAATATTGGTTACCGTAAGCTTCTGCTCCACAATTGTCCACATGAGATATTTTCACAGGAAACAGAATATCCGAGCATGCGAATCAGCCACGAGGAATAAACTAGTAAGGCGTTGTCACTGAGCCATATGCTAATGAAAAATTGTACCTTCCCATCTGAACCACTGTCTTGTCCATCCGCATTTTCATTGGTTGCCGATTGCGNGACAAGATGAGATGTGAACTAAAAAAAAAATACGTGTTATTAAAGGAGAGCGTACTAGATTCAGATTGCTGGTAACGNTTACGTCATGTCAGTGGACAGATGTTTGAGGCAGTTTTTAATAGTAACAACCAAAGTGTAGTGACAAGAAAGCTGTTTCAAATTTTGTAAGGACAGCGAAATAATAGTCGCGTGATGTTCATCGTACACTGTTCATTCACCCAGTAAACGTACCGTAATTGTACACAAAACTGTAGCGATCTGTACTGAATAAAAACTGACACGTTACAACAAAAATTGGTACAGAGAAGCACCACACTGAATAAAGAGAGGTTGAAAAAATTGGGATCCTTTTTTGTTTGCTCTTGATTTCTTGAAACTATAAGCTACCACTTTTATTGTATTTACTTGTAGAAATGATTTAAGCAACTGCGCTTTGTGCCGATCGAAAAGTGCTATTTTTTTCTGAAGTAGCAGAATCTCGTCAGACTCTTTTTAAAATGATCCAGGATTTCTACGAGAACATGCTGATGACACGATCGGATGCGTGGTATGTATCCATCAACGTACTAGGCCCAGGGCGGCATGTATGCCACGCTTAAAGAAAAATGAAGACATACAGGATCAGTGACTACTACCCTGGAGCCCATTCGAATAAACCGCGCAAGCATCGGACTTGCAGATAAATTTTTTAACTAAGTGGCTTGTAATTGCAAAATTCTGTTGTTCAATTTCAGCATCTGCATCCCCTACAAAAACATTGTAGAAGTATTACAGACTGGAAATCTTGCACGTCACGTTATCACAGCAAACGACTTTGCATCATTCGTATTTAGCTGTGACAGCACATGCTCTCAGCCGAATAATAGCCAGCAACTGGGAAGCCAGCAATAACAAATATAAGTGAAGGGTTTTAGGGTAACATACCTTTTTCTTCAAATCAGCTGCATTATAACCGAGGAGATCCAGGTATTGCTTTTTTGGTTCATCACCGAAGCTCACCTGTCACAAATACAAAGAAATTTAACTGTCGCTATTTACCAACCACGGCTGGCGTATCTGATGAAACAATCCCAAATCAACCTATGGCAAATCCGCGCTTCCCTGGCTACAAAACTGAAAGAAGTGGGTCGTCATATGTCTCGCAAAATGCTTGAAACGCGTGTTGAAAAGGGTCAAGCCTTTTTGTGGTATTGTGACACAAGTACCTACGAAAGAACGACAGGATAATAGCTGGATGGTTATTATAATAACGTTTTGTATTATAACCAGAAGATTTGCAAATAAACAAGAAGTTTGACATTTCTAATTAACGAAAAGGCCACTTCTTTAACTGGTGGTGTGTGCTTTATTACTGCGGGTTTTGTGGCTACCAAACGACTTACGGTATTTTCAAAGGATGCACTGATAAGTAAATAGGCCGATTGCTGAATAACCTATCTTGTCGTATCTGCCAGTTTTTTCCTATACTCATTTACAGTGACATATTAATTTGATAATGCATATCGTCAATGTACATTGTCAATTACGTATATGTGCCAGATAACTATTTGCGAGTGCTCAGCATCAACAACCCTTCATTTTCTTTTGTAAAAAAGGAGTTAATAAATTTGTAAGCATTTTAATTTTCAGAGTAAGCAATTAATTCATAAATAAAAGCAAGGTCTGCACGTCTCGTTGATGTATAACCACCACTTTTGTATAGGTGCTAGGTGTTCTTTTCCAGTTCAACTACTTACAGTAACTTCATTTTACCAAATACCGTATTTCAACAATTTGCCGTCTCTCTCCTCCCCCTCTCTCCTTCCCTCACCCCTTCTCTCCCCGCATCCAGTACGACAGTAGCCGCGTGGCGTGACTCACGGCGCAGATGAAGCGCTCAAAGACCACATGTGACACTCCACAACGAGCACAAAGCAAGTATTATGAAACTTTCTTCTTTCAATAGGTTGTTACTACCAGAAATGACCCCACTGCGCCACGTAGTTTGTGATGCAAACAACATTATGGCACACATACATTTTCCCCAAATCAAGTGCTACAGAAGAAAAGCGCCAAGATATATAAACTTTCGTGCAGGCAACTCGTACCTGTTTTTGCAGTGTTTTACCACACCACTGCCCTTTGCTCGCCTTAAAATGTTTTTCTAATCGCTGACCACAAACACCTTGCAGTCTATCACAAATACATTCACTTTTCTTGACTGAGATATATCGGGTGTGCACTTTGCACTACAAATCTGCCATGTTCTGTTCGCGAGCGCCACCTAGCAGTATCCGTTAACAGACAGCCGATTGTGTAAAACTACTTAAGGAAATAACACTGAAGGATTTCGTATTTGCTGATCGCAACACAATTTACAGATGGAAAGTGTTGCACGTAAGTTTACTTCACGATTTTCAGTTTCTGCAAATAATGCGCTGAAATAAAATTCTTTTTAACAACATCTACATCTACAATTCATCTATTGTCTTCACCCGCGCAAAATAAAAAAACGCCGGCGTTGTGTTGGAACAAAAATTTTAAATGGCCCTGGCCACCAACCGATTTCCATGAATCCCGCGATGACTATTTCTGACCAACTTTTAAACCTTTGCAACATTTTTGCTGCAATTTTGCTATTTTCTACAAGATGCGTTTTTTAATTTTTTGTACTGACGTACAAGTGATAAAAAAGTTAAATACAACGACGCCATTATGCAAAGCATAACGTCAACAATTTTTGAACGCCCAAATCAACGTACTGTACTTGAACCATCCAGGTTATCGGGGTTTCCTACTAAGTTGCTAAATTGCAATCTAGCTGCTCATAAATTTTTTAACGAACCATCTGTTTACAATACAATTATAAGCTGTTGGTATCTTACAGTTCTCACAGATTCCAGTCAACCTGCGATAGATCGCGTGCTATTTTTATGTTCACCAAAGCTATGATTGCACTTTAAACATAGTGTTTGCTTGCTGCTTTTTTTCTGTGGCGTCCAATTCCACAATTACAAGAATGCTCGAAAACCTTACTTGACAACGAACACGCCTATTACAAATTCTTATTCAACTCGTTCTCGTTTTTGTTCATAGCGCGCTCAGCAACTCGTATTTAAAATACCTTGAGAAAACTCCATATATTTTCGTCGAATTCTGTTTGAGAATTCTCCATTTTTTTCTGGCAGTAATCAAAACACTTAGCATTGTCGTAAAGTGCCGCCTGCAATTCGTTTGACCTTTGAAGAAATTGACTTTCCGTGACAACCTGAAATAATGCAAAATTTTTAAAGACGAAAACACCACACTAGAAACAAATACCAATGCGCAAATCAACTTTCAATATACGAGAAAGATATTGTTTAAGCCCTTCATTATTTCGCTGACTTTCCCATTAAATTGTAGTTTATTTTACTAGAGATGATTAATGTTTCGTTTCATTGGTTTCCATGAAAATAACGAACTTGATTAAATTAAGCTTACCAACATTCGTTTTTAATCAACGACACGCCGCCAACCATCTCAGTACACTGCATGCACCAGCTGGACTTGCATTTTACCTGACTGACGGTTACAGGGCGTTTCACAAATTGAGCTTGCTGTGGGTCTGTTGGAGGGTTGTGTTCAAAACACACCAGTCTTCCACCAAACTGCAATGAAACAAACATCACACTTCACTCAGCCCAGTGTTTTAACCAAGACATAGGAGCTAAAGTTTAGAATGATTATGGCAGAGTATGCTCACACGAACCGGGCGAATGTCCAGTATAGACCGACTTACATTATTGCAAAGGGTTAGCCAGGGTTTCTAAACCGGCACCCTGTGGGCCCCAAGAGGGTGATAGGACATTTTTTTGGGGTGCAAGCAGACTTCTGCTCAAATACGTTCAAGACAAATGTACGTTTTTTATTGGTGGAGCAGAAAGCCATGGGTTTTGAGTGTCTCTGAAAGTGAGCCACAAACCATAAAAAGTTGAGAAACACTGAAGGCATTAGCTACGTGATGCATCTACAGTTCCACTGACACAGAGATCGATAATCTAAAAATGTGCTGTTGCTATTTTACGACTTTTATTTCCTGATTTAAAAACGCCGTCATTTGAAAATAAGTGCTGCGAGTTGGAAAATTTGGAAAAGATCCACAACAACTTTTTTTGCAGAATAACTCGAATAAAACTCTTCAGCAGTGTTTTAGGCAGTGCAAGAGTTAACAAACCGCAGTCTAAAGTAGAATGATCCTATATTTTATTAGATATGGTGAGTAATGACTGGGTACTGACACAGAAGCTGCACTAATAAGAAAAAAATAAGTTCAACTTGCAATTTCCGTTTGCCAGAATTACTGTAAGCTAAGGTTGACACTGCTTCAGTATTCGTTGCTTCAATTAACTGGTGCAGTGGGCAAAACACTAGCGCGGAAAACATGTTAAATTGACATTTTGCGCAGAGTTTTAAACTTAAGGCATCCTTGAAACCATGGGCGTAGCCAGGGGGGCCATGCCCCCCGTTATTTTTAGCATATCTTGTCATTTTGTGCTTTGAGAGGCGGTATCCCACACAAANTACTGTTGCTCGCTTCAAGTCAAAAGATTTGGCTCCCAACAAGACTTTGGGCTGGTTATGCCACTGTTTGACAAAAGCTAAGAAATTGAACAATGAGAAAAAAAGCAGAGGTAAAATCAACTTTGAAGGAGGCAATTCAGTAAGTGACCTAACATTTCCGTTTTACCACTTGCAAAACAATCGCAAATGTAATTAAGTTGTGTCCACGTAACGGAAATGTTGAGGATTGTGTCAACCCATTTGTGAACGTCGTAATCTTATTTTATAAAAGTTTGGGTTTGTCATCACAGCTAGATTGAATTTGTTTTGCACACTCGTCAGTCCGTACAGATCTCAGAATAAATATCGACTCACATGACCAAATCAAAGCAACCATGTGTAGCTAAAATGCATTTGGACAGAGAGCAGTGTTGAAAGTTGCCTGTTAATTTGCGGCAAAAGAAAACAGCGCTCATAGAAATTGCCATGGCAATTTCTGCAAAATACGGTTTTAGCATCTGGGAAATAAATACTTGCATGCAAGCAACTGGCGACATGCGATTTTCGATAATCGCATTCAGGCAAGGCAATAGCACGAGTAAGCTTTTGGATGATTTTGCGACATGCAGGCTGAGGGTTACCGACGTCAGCTGCCCGAGTAGTTGGTGTGGTGAAACAAACAAGATCGAAAAAACAACATCATTTAAATTAGGATGAACAGCACCGACTTGCGTGTTTATATTTATGAACGTATTGATAAACATTAACAAAGTTGGTTCAGTTTCAGACTAAAATAGCTTGCAAAAAACATACAATACCCATTCAATACATTATTGCCCCGATTGCTTCATAAAACATGCACTATATATGGCACTTATAATCTAATTTTGTCTATTTTCACCCGGGTTTAACGGTTGAATCTAATTTTGTCTATTTTCACCCGGGTTTAACGGTTGAACAAAAGAATTCGAAACGAATCTCCGGCCAGGACTTCTTTAAAAAACAATGAGCACTTACAACGAACGATGCTCCGCACGGCTTGCGCATCCACTTCGGCGGCTTTTTGAGAGGCATACAAACTTTGCGCTTCGTTGCATTCGCAGCAGCAGCAGGTTGAGCCAAAGAATCGCCAGAACTTCCGAAAGCTTCATTTACCTAAAAAACATGCCAAAATTTCACTAACTCGGGGAAGAGCTGCAAATTGCTCGTTGTCAGTGAATCCATTTCTCATTCGTGACAACTGCATTGATGTTGGCTTACGCTCAGCGTTTGCCATAGCAACGTGGTTACTTAATCAGAGCAAATCTCATTGCACATTGTTTTTCAAACACGAAAAATAAACCAAGGGACAATTAGTATTCTACTCACAACAAGGCCTTCAACTTTAGTTCACGCGACGCCACTAGACAAAGCCCAGCTTGAGCAAAAATTTGTTTGATGCTGTTTTCTCGTTGACATGCGATTCCAAGATCGCAGCTTCGCTTTATAACATTTGCAAAAAAATCGAGCACTTGATAAATTTTCAATTCATCTTAAGTTGGCGAAGGGGAGCATGTAGTACATGTCGATTCAAAATTACATAACGATCTTGTGCTATCGATGTAACTGGACTTACCAAGTTTTTATGCTTTTCTTCATCATTGCCTTCGACAGCAATCCCGCCTCCCATTAAAGAATGGATGAGAATTCGGCCATCAAATGACCCTGTTGAAACCACATTAGGATTTCTAGGGCACCACTGTACATCAAAGCACCATTGCACGTTTGTTTCCAGTTCGTACAATATCTGCAAAAATATTAAGTTGCCGGAGTACAGTCAAAACCTCTCGGTTTGCTGCAAGCTTTTAAAGAATCAGCTGACTGGGCTCTGCTGTCTTCACTTTGCAATGATTCTGACTTGCATCATATTTGTTTTCAAGTAACTAGTCTCCACAAAGGCGACGCAGTTGAATCTATCTGCAAATTGTTTCCAATAAGCAAAGGATTTCACGTAACGCCACACATCCCCAATCCTGAAATTTGCGGGTGGAAGGTTGAAAGGCTAAAACAAGAGCAGAGTAAGGAAGCAAACTCACGACTAAATTAATCGACCAAAACACAAGCTACGGCAAGTAAAAAACTGGAAAATATGTCGTTCCCAAATAATTGCCTTAGGTTCAAAACTGTTTTACATGTCTACGTGAGGACACTGCTACAATCAGATTTGTTTAACGCAGGCAAACGGAAGGTTTTGAAAAGAATACAACATGTCATTCAAATACCGCCTGGCAATTTTTTTCTATGTATTAATATAAAAAGCTTCGTCTAAGACCCACGGACCTATGACAGCCTATTTATACAGCAGCGGCTACTGAAAGCAAATCGGCTAAAATTAATTATAGGCGAAAATAACTTGAAAAGCTGGAATCTTCCTTGAGGTGATTGCTTGCAGAGTTTCTTCAATGAAAAAGATGTGAGTATTGTTTGCAATCACTGCTGATAGTGATAGCTACGCATGGGTGGCTGATGGCTTACCTCTGGAGGGGAACTATTCGGATTCCAACAATACACGTGGTTGTCTTTCCCGCACGACAACAGCAGATCGGGGTCCCTGGGACACCAGGCAACGGACATCACACCTTTCCTGTGCTTTTCCAATACCTGCAACCAGGCACGTTTAGCAGCGATTTCGACACAAAAAAACGGACAAAATACGAAAACGGCAAAACCTATGGGGTTAGAAACGGTACATAGTCTGAACGTGGCAAATAAAATGCAGATAACGAGTAAGCTTCTGATATCCACTGCGGTATTCACAGATAGCAGCATCCCTAATGGTGGAGCTATCTGCAATGTAATCGTGATCAGAGTGAAGAGTGCAGTCAAGTAAATTCGTCAACACTGGAGAAACAACTTCAGATTCGTTTGATTTCCAACACACAATCTCAAGAAACTTCGTTTATAGTAAGAAATAGCACAGTATGAGTCGGTAATGACTTCAACGCATTCATCACGTTTTGATCATCGCTGTTGCAACGATTGGCGGAGTCGCACGAAACTTCTGGGGAGCAAAGTTCTCTACCCGATTATAGGTAATTCTGGATTACCGGCGCAATTCAAGTTTTATGGGTATGATACAGATGACCTACAAACCTTTTTGGTTTTCAAAAAGCTGACGTGGCGAAAACGTCACTGCTTAAAACTTTTGGCAGAAAGCAAGAAGATATTTTGAACGTCCTAATAATGGGCTACGAAACAATTTGAGAACCGTTACGCCAAAGTTTTTGTATTGACTCGACGCGGTATTTGGGAAGAACACACCTGACAAGTCCACAGGTTCAGTTGTTTTTTTTTTAATGGTTTTTGACAGTAAGTCACAGGAAACGAAATTCATGTGGCTTGGCGTATTGGTCGCAATCAGATAGTTTTTGTCTCTGGCTAGTTAATGCAGGCTAACCCATGGTTATCTGTCTATGTCGAGAAGAATGGCGCTCGGAGGTTTTGAGACTTAACCTGCTTTTGCTTTCAAGACGAAGATGCGCATATCGCGCGAAAAAGGCTACACCCCATTAGGTTTAGCGGCAACGTTTTCTTGACTCTGAACGACAGGTGGCCTGTTTTTCAGAAAATAATAACTGGAATTCGGAGCCTTCAAGCAGTTACTTGTTTAAACATCTGCTACAAACTTCATCGTTGCGTTTGCGCGAAGTCTTTCGAGACAATTTTTTTACATACGTGCATAACATGAACAAATTTCAGTGAAAAATAACTGTTAACACACCAATATCCGTCTGAATGACTTAAAGAAATAATTCTGTTCTGGAAAACATCAATTCGCAACTTTTGGTTCAGCTTAAAATGAAACCTAAAAATTCCAAATCAATAAAAACACGTTGTTTTGTTAAATTCAGCACTATCCCACTGAAAAATTACAAATGGACCAAAAATAAATGCAAATGTAGCATCAACATGAACTAATGAATTGACATAAAAAGTAAATTAACCTTGAAATTATGCAAAATCGTTAAAAAGTTTCATTGCAAATGTACTGGCCATCAATGCTTCTACTTTCTCAAGAAATGGTGATATGTCATGCAGGAACAATTTTCCAAAGCATAAGTTATTAAAAAATAAACGTATAAGCCACTACTAAAGTACAGCAATCAATGCACAAAATATCGAAAAGTAAATGTTCTGCAATACAATTAAAAAATCTGTCACAACTGGATTTCCCCGTAGCCAGAATCAAAGACAAGTTCATGCACAACTTTAACTCTTTTTTTAAATCTGCTGCCTGCGCGGCTACGCCTCGAATCTGAGTGCAAACATCGAGCAACTAATTCAAAATTAATAATTTTTTTTCAGTTTTCAATTAAAAAAGATTTATATTTCAATTTCTACGTCAAATCAACAACATCGGTACCTTCAATGGGGAGGTTGCAAATCTAAGATCCCAAAGTTGTACAACTGGGGAGTGGTCATCTTCAGATGGCAGTACCAATTGTGTGGCAACTTCTGGGTGCCAAGAAACATCACTACATTGCATCTAGAGCAAAAAACAACGTAACAAATTCAAAAGATTTTTCTCAAATTTGGCGCGTTGTCAATGACACTGCCATTCAATTCACACACTTCAAAAAAATTTATTAACAAAATTACTTTCAAACTTTTACTAATTAATTTTTTTCTTGTGTAAGTTTGCACCAGCGTTGAGAAAAACCCGGGTTTAAAAAAAAACCCACCTGTTTTTTTGGTTTTTTTTAAAAGAAACAAGATTTTGTGTTTTTAAGGAAAATGGAAAGACCCTATTCTTATTTGTTTTTATTGCATCATGCAATATCATTATTATCAGAATTACACAATAACTACTTGTCATACCAATTATGCCATTCAAATTTGAGGGTAAAGAAATGTGCTCTATCCTTGTTTTCGCAAATTGTTGGTAAATTCACTCCAAAGTGGTAAGGCTTGGCAAGAATGCGCACAGCAAACAAAGAAAAATCATTTCCACACAAACTCTGCAGTTTCACGTCAAGTTTATCTGCATGCTCTGCTAATTCAGCAATTATAGCAGGGATCACCAACTTCCTTGAAGCTGAGAGCTACTTCTTGCGTGCCGATTAATGCAAGGAGCTACAACTTTGATATACACTTCTGAAATAAAAATGTTGCTCAATTTACCTTTAATTATTTTAGTATTAACAATCAAGATATTCTGCAATGTGAAGACACTGATCATGCTAATGTAATTTTTAGAGCAGGCCCGCAAGCAGGAGCGTAGCCAGCCCGGAAATTTTTTTGGGTCAAATATTTTGCTTTCAGCAAGCAACAGTATTTCATTTGAGACAACACCTCTCAAAGCACAAAACAACAAGAAATGCTAGAAATTTGGGGGCCATGCCATTTGGCCCCCCTAGCTACGCCTATGCCTGCGGATGACCTACTTGTTCCTTGCAGGCAACCTGGTGCCTGTGGGCACCACATTGGTGGCCCCTGATTTTTAGAGTGTTTTTTTCAACATGATTTGGTATGGTCCAAAATCAGAAAAAGTTGATAGATGTACATAAGGCAGAAAAATTGGTTAAAATATACTGATTGTGCAGAGCTGAAAAAATAACCATTACAAACTGTTTAATCTATTCTTTTTTTCCAAACCCTTCAAATTTTATTGCTGTTTGCTTTGTTTGATTAAAAAAAGTTAAAGCTACCTGTACAAGTGTCCTGTCTATTTTATTTTTTACTTCTTAGTAGATTTTTTCAAAGAAAAAATAAAGAGTGGGTTTTTTTTGGTGGGTTTTATTGAGTTTTTTAAGTGGTTTTTTTTAAAAAACCCGGGTGTTTTTTTGGGTCGTTTTGTTACAACAACCCTGGTTTGCACAGCGTCCACAAATTTTCACAGCAACACCATAACATGAACACTAAGGTCCCCTGACCAACTACCAAAACAGAAGCTTCCTACTGGAAGGCTGTACTAAAGTAAACTTCTAATCTTTGTATTGCAGAATCTTAATGGGAAAGCTGAAGTAATTTGCAAAAATATACATCAAAAACAAACACAAAATTTTAGAAATATATCACACAAAATCAAAAATGGTCGCAAAACTAAGATGCTTCTTTGTCTTCAAAAGAACACTTTTATTAAAATAGAATTTTTTTTGGTTCATCTGTTGCCTTTAGTGCAACTTGAAGTAAAATGTTTTCCAAAAAGTAATTTAACACAATCAGTCACTTACTCTTCCAGAGGGATCCTGAACTTTAATAATTGGTTCATTTTTTCGTAAATCCCACACAACACAGCATGGTCCAGAGGTAACAGCACTAGTGGAGGCAAGAATATGTTGAACCTTTAAACATGAAGGAAGAGTTTAAATTGATTTGCAAGAAATTTTTTTGTACGTTTGCTGCATACCAGCTGTTACAGAACTTTAAATTTGCCCAAATGTGCTTATTAATATTAGAATACATAATATTAACAACTTTGTGTGAAGGCTGCAACAGTTTTTTCCCCACAAGCTGGTCTGTGTGGAGCAGAACCTTCCCTGAAAGTGAATCATAAATTATGTCTAGGCACACAACAATCATTTCAGGTTTTGGACTTGTTGGCCATCATAGATAATGGCAGTTTACCTTGCTAATAGCTATTTAACTTTTAATTAAAGTGTGGATAACATTTGACTTGATAAGGTTATTCAATATTGCGATGAGACTTGTTGTTTGCAGCAATTGTGATAGCAGACTCCATAAATTCATGTGACAGTAAGCTTTACATGTGATCTGGAAACTGCTAGCATACTACCTGGAAAGCCCTAGCATACCACTAGCAGCATCTGTACAACAGTTTGAGAAGCTAGAGGGAAACAACCGTTGTGTAGTCACAAGCAATCTTCAGATGAGTCACAAATAGGGATCAGAAAGCTTTTGAATTGTGCCTACCAGAAACCAACTTAACAGACTAATTGCACAATGGAAGTTGTTGACAGGGGTTGGTTCTTGGGTCATAGGGGGTTGCTATAATGGGTTGCAGTACAAATAACATTGAAAACCACTGCCTTAGACCTATCCACTGACACCTAACTAGAGGCTGGATAGGTTGCAAAAATCATTTTTCTTGTCTTCGATACAACTGACTAGAAATCTAACAATCAACAAAAACTAATCAATATACTTAGTTACACAAGTGAGACAAGAGTTGAAAAGTCAACAATGAACTCTAATAGCATGCAGTGCAATGCCTGATAACTACACATAAATCGCAAGTTTTTGTGAGATAAAGGGTTTGATAAAATCATGAAAAACCAAGATTTCAGCTACTCTACAAGCTTACCTTGGGTTTAACCAAAGTTTAAGACTGTGGTCGCTGGAAATGCTTTACAGTTTACACCACGGCTGCCTAACCCGCAGCCCGCGAGGTTGTTTAAGTGGCCCACGATGTAATAAGTTCGTAAGTAGACTTGTTAAATTTTCAGTATTTTTTTATAGGCTCAAGTATATTTGCCATTAAATCACACCAAAATTATAATTGTTGTTTCTGCTATGGGCTTACCATCCAAAAGCTTGTATAACAAACGCTGTGAAAATATGTCAATTTCTTGGATTTGGTTTGCATCCATACAAGCTGGCAACACTGCGTGCAACTGTAGGACTGATTATCACCGCCTGTTATCGCATAAAACTAATTAAAATCAAGGGATTTGTTACTTCACAAAAAACGTTTGTGACCTGCAATAAATTTCCTCATGTGAAAGTGGCCCGCAACACTAAAAAGGTTGGGCAGGCCTGGTTTACACTGAAAATTGGTCATCAAACTGTGGTTAAGCCCAATAGCAAAAATAAGAAGCACAAGAAAAGATGACCTCTTGACATGAAAACAGCTAAAATACCATAGCTGTTAAAAATTTATACATATACCTGTCTGTTCCAAGCCACTGCACTTATAGGTGCAATTGGCTGTGTTTTTGCACCAGGGGTCATTGGATTACCTGGATTTTTCATATCCCATATAAATATTTCTCTTTCTGAAGCTCCAGATGCGAAGAGGTTTTTCTAAAATAACAAAATTGCACTGGTAAACAATGCATGAAACTCATGCAGTCCTGTACACTACGGTGAAAACAATGCTGCAACCATGATTGTTAGGTGTCCTGACAACTTCAATCAACATAAACTTATTGTATAACAACTTCCACAAAAACACAAAATCATTCAGTCTTTACTTATTTACTTGGGTACACCTGGTTGCATTTTATTGATCTTGTACATCTCGCCCATGCACTGTTACAAAAACAACAAACTATTTGCATGCTTTTTCCTTTTTATTAACCAAAAAACAACATCATTTGCAGGTTTCTCTCTTTACTATACTTTTTATCATACATAAGCACTAAAACCAATCCATTTGCAACAACTAATAGTAGCAAAACAGAGAACAGTGCCAGATACTTAAAAACATTATTTGTAGCTTTGAGTGCTAGACAATCAAGGATATGTGAAATATCTCATGCCCAGTGTTTTAAGATGTTTTGAGAGACCGTTTCGGTCTCTCAAAATATAGTAGGAACTTCCTTTGCTACAACCATCAAATAAACTAAAACCTTGCTTTACAATCATCTCGGTATTAAGATAATAGTTGCTGTCTCTCAAATTGTCTTAATGGTGAACAATGTCAAATCTTTGAAAAAGCTGCTCATGCCACAAATAATTCGGCAAAAAGAGCTTTATTGTCATTGACTTTATATACCTATTAACTTCACACCTACAAACAATTCAACCCATCACAAAACAGTCAAAAAATTCTTTAAGACATTAATTTCTTGATCCGTAGAACATTTCTTGAACTTTATTAATTCACATCATCAATGCATTTGTATTCGAAGTTGCTGGCTGTGATTATCATAAATCAACAAATCACAATATCTTTTGCATTTTTTTAACACAAACCTGAAATGGATTAAAATCCAGCGCATTAACTGGGCCAGTATGCTTTGATGTAGCAAAAACAAGGCAGTCCTTCTCATGATTCAAAACCTTTTCAGGATCAAAGATTTCAACAGCTCCTTTGTCAGTGCCACATACAATCAATCCCATTGATTGTGAACAATCGAGATAACTTGGACCCCACACAACTTTCTGGAACCTTTATGAAGCAAAAACAACTGAAAAGATAACCATGTTTAATAACAGCAAACACCATGGCAAAATGGCTTGTTTTTCACACCACCATACGTATGTCAGTGTAACACAGTTTATGGCACCATAGCACGCACAACTATGAATGCACAAGACTAGTAACACTTTTGCTGCCGACATATGTTTTGAATCACATTAACACCTTTGGAACCGGGTGGATTTTCCTTAAGACCCCCGTGAGCAACTTTATTCCCACTATTTTGCACCACCACAACTCGCCTAAAGCTAGACAGCTGTTCAAACGCTGTAAAGATGTGGAAAGTCTTCTAGTTTGGATTTTAAAAAACTTGGAAAGTTGAGGGCTTTTTTGGGGGTGACATCACAAGCAGGGTAGGTTTAAGCCATTTTGGTCCTAGAGGATACCCAGCCTTGGGCACCAACGCCAACAGCCAATATTTTGACTGAAGTTTTAAGTGGAAACTAGGCTATAATATGAGTATTTAAAGCCTTTTGATTGGCCATGCAGCATTTCTGGTTCAGAAGTTACGGCCAAAAATATACTTTACAAAAATTTTGTTTTTTGTCCTTTATTTTTTTACCAGAAACGCTAGACAGCCAATCAAAGGCTTTAAATACGCATATTATAGCCTAGTTTCCACTGAGTAAACCATAACCATTACATGGTTCACTCATTTGCATGGAAACAGGTGAAACGTAACGTAAGCAGAATGGCGTCCGGCTGCTTTCTGGGACACTTGTGTCAGGCTGCTTTCGGGGATTTTTGGAAAAAAATGACTAAACGCACGTGGCTTTGTGCGGGAATATCTCCGCTCCTGTATGGGTTACAGACCTGGTCGAAGTGTCAAAGACACGGCAAGTCTTCTAGTCTGCAATCCAAAAAATTTCTTTGCTTGGGAGGTGCAGGTTTTTTGTGAGTGACGTCACAAGTGGAGGACTTTTAGGCTACCTTGGCCCTGGGCGCCAACCGTTAGGTGGTAGTATTTCGCTGAAGTTTTTACTGGAAACTAGACTACAATCCGAGTCTTTTGATACTTTGGATGACCTGCTGCGGTTTCGGGTTCAAAAATTATGATGTAAGTTTGTAAAAATATTTGACTAATTAGATAATTAATTAATTTGTTTATTTTAGATCATAACTTTTAAAGCAGAAACGCTAGAAAGTTGATCAAAGGCTCAAAAGACTTGGACTCGAGCCTAGTTTCTAATGATATCTTCAGCGAAACACTTTGGCCTAGCAGTTGGGCCCTAGGCCAGGCAACATGAGCCAAAGTGGTCCAAAAACTACTTCACTTATGACGTCACTCACAAAAAATCTGCACTCCCCAAACAAAAAATTTTTTTCGAGTGCAATCTACCAGACTGGCCAATCCGTTTGAGCCCTTGAACAACTTTCTAGCACAATCTGCGGAGGAGCTAGGGCGTTGGTAAGGCAACCAAAAACTGCTGTTTTTTAGACTGAAACCAAAGTACGAATATATCGTACACCGGCTCTCAAAGTGTTAAATGTGGAAACTCTACAAAAAATGAAAATGTAATTAGCAAGCCGACCTTAGCAGCTCAGAAAGACGTCACTCCTAAAAAATTGTTAGCAGACTGTTTCAGAACCTTAGCAGACAGCCCAAAGACTCAAATGTTAGGGGCCCGTGCTATCCCTACATGCTGATTCTTTTGAGGGTTTGAACAGCTCTCTAGCACAATCTATTGAGGATCTATGCAGTTGGTGCAACAATTAAAATAAGCTTGATTTTAAGTACGAATTTCCAAGTACGATATATACATACGCAGGCAGCCAAACTGTTAAAATTTTTAAATGATTTTTTCAGCAGGTTTGATCAAGGATACCAGCTGAATTAAATAAAGAACTTTGGTAATACCTGTTTGCTGTATCTACCACTCCAGCACATGTTGCCTCCAATGCTGCATCAGACATATCGACTGTATAAAGCTCCAGCTTTGCATTAGAGCTAAAAGTAGCATCCAATTGCTGCGCAGCTGTACCAGCAGCAATATATATTGGATGAACTTCTGCTGGACTCCAAGCATAATTTGCAGTGACAGATACTTGTTTAATCTTTACCATATTGACAACAAAGCCAAAGTTTGCTATTACTGACAGACTGACCAACAAAAAAAACAACTACAGTCACAGATGATCTAACAATTCACATACTAGACTCTATTAGAGGCTCTACTATAGAATCAAACAAGCTTGACAATAATTGGTGCAACAAATGGGCTGCAGAAACAACCAATAGTGCAGACTTTACATAAATTCACAAATTTAATTTTGAAGGAGTTCATATGTTTGATCACCTTGTTAAAGAGTTTGATTTTCTTGGGCAATAAAAAGCATTGCTAAAGTACAACCACAGAGGGATTGAAATTAAGAAATCTTTATTCAATCCTGTTACCTTTACAACAAGTGGTAGAAAATGCACCAGAGTCAACAAAAGACTGGCTGAAAATATATCTGAAAAACACAGGGAGCCATGCATCTGTCATGACTTACATAAGGACACTCTAAGATTTGCCCTTTCCTGCAATAAGAGGATTTCAAGGCAATTGAAGCAATGTTCACCTCCAGTATCTCACAGACATTGACTTCAGTTTAATTCCTAGGCCCACAATCATGTAAAGCCAAAGTATGGCTTCAATGATATGACACCAGTTATATTTGTAAAATAGGTGGCTCGATCATATAATGTCATGACATTATGAGCAAGCTAAGCAACCAATAGATGCAAGATGCATGAAGATTGTCGTATAACAAGGAGGTAAGTCAATCAAAACAGACATGCCATTGAACCAAATAATGAAGAAAGAATTAGACATAAAGTTCACACCAAAACAGAGTACGCAGGAGAAGCATGGTGACAAAAAGTTTTAACAGAAACAATATATAAAGCGTGGAGAATAATACACATAAAAAAGTATAAACTAATTGTTTTATGGTACATGCACAATATACATCAACATAACACAGATGATGGTGGGTGTAGAATTAAGGCATGTACAGATGGGCAGTTGGAGCAGGGACATAGTTGAAGGAAGCGAACAGCCATAAGGGTCGCAAAGCAAAGGGCAATGCAATTAGAAACATAACATTTCATTACAAAAACAAGTAGGAAGGGCAGAAATAAATGTTTATACATATAAATTGTGAGGAAATAACAATTCACCCACAGACCATAGAGTTCCATGCATGGGCGCAATTTGGTGGGGGACGTGTGTCCCTCACTTTTTCAGATGGGGGCAACATAATATGCCATGTCCCCCATTTTTTCTCTTTAGGTTTTGCATTTGGAGAGGTTTCAAAAATAAAATGATGTTTGTCACGTTTTGTGTGAAGAGCTTTTCATGTTAGATGGTAGGCCATACATAGTCAAGTTGATGTTGAAACTGGGTTTGGTGTGATATCACTGATTCATGTTAGTTTATAAATTTTAGCTTCAATAAAATAATTTTTAGCATTTTTCAAGTTTCTAGAGACCATGAAAGATGTTTAACTTCTTCTGCCCGACATTTTACCCTATGTGGTATACTGTTAGAAAAGTTATTTTCTTGTAACAGTGAGAGTATTACAGCTGCACATGTAAGAGACCACTGCACAGCCATGATTTGTTCCATGCAGAAATGTAACTGGCTTTGCTGTAATGTTGGTTGTCACATATTCAGAAACAGACAGCGTATAATTTAATGATGCTAGCGTATATAATGTTAGAAAGTTAGATTTTCAGGCAAATCTCTGCAAAGCTTTTGCCCAGAAAAAAAGCAAAACTATTGTGGAGACTTAGTTTTGGGATGGGGAGTCTGACAAAATACTGTTTTCAACCTTTAGTGAACAGGATTTCACTCAAACTTTGGAGAAGTATCCTACAGTACTTACCAAGCTGTATATTGACCTATAGCTCAAAACGTAGGGACTTGACTTGGAAATAAGGACAAAATATAAAGTTATCCTAACTTCTTGTAATATCGCGACAATGATCAACAAATCCAAAATATATTTTTTCCTTGACTCTTGCACTTTGTGCTTGTGCTGAATGCACTGGTTCGCAAGTCATCTGATTTACTTGAGTTTAGCCAAACCCAAAATGCAGTAGTGTTTTCATCCAAGTGCGAAACATTTGCTTTACAGATACATCACACCTAGTTTTGTTGGACATTCTTTTCGTGTTGAAGGTGAAACTTGGTAC
>JGI24021J15306_10001487_pt1 | contig 23086 bp, 17 predicted proteins | sample Ectturendosymbi1_FD_15306 | JGI IMG/M metagenome (IMG submission 15306) | reverse complement strand
CCGCACCGGCACGCATAGCAGTGCGGGTTAAACCGCCCCGCGCAGGACTCTAGTTTGCACGCAGCAGATGACAATGCTTTCGCAAATATACATGAATGAATGCATAAGGCCAAGATTGTAACTTTCATATCTTGGGTTTTGGTGCAAGGCAATTGCGATGTGGAAGAAAATATTTAGGGATATGTTATAATTTGCAAGTAGTCATATCATGTTCTTAAAGAGCAGTACTCCATCTGCTCATAACCATTCATTATAAAACTAAGTTTCACTACAGGTCATGTTAATCAAAAAAAAGAAAAAAAACAAGTCAGGCTGCGCAGGCGACATGCTACAATTACTCTCAGCAGTTCGCACAGTAGTTCTGATCTGGCTGAGCTTTCAAGGGATGTTAGCCACTAGACGCTGGAGGCCTGTGCTTCCATGAACTTTTCTGATTTTCAGAGACAAGTGTAATGGTGCCAGAATTATTTTGCAAAAATAAAAAATGTCCTTGAAAGCCTACATATATAAAATGGGGTATCATACTACCCAGGGTTGCCTGATGGGTAACAAATTTTGTGCATCTTAATACCTTAGCATTTCAATGTGGTTTTAAGTGCAAAATCTGTTCGGCCAAATATGACCATCGATACCTCACGTCACATGTAAAGAGTCTTCCTACACCATGACTTGATATGAAGAAAAAAACAGATCTGACGTTTTCTCCGTACAAAAAAAATTCCCCTCTAAAAATCCCTTTTTTGGGGGCACAGTGTATAAAATTTGCATGCAATGCATGTTTCGCTGCGCAGATAAGATTTTGCTGTGAAGGTTATTAAAAAACGGACGTCGGGAAGTCAAAAATAGTTTGGTCCGGAAATAACGGACGTCACATGTCCCAGGAAAACGTAATCAAATTTGGGTTTGCGTCGCACCCACGTGAAAAATTAGCGAATCACAGTAAAGCGACCGAGATGGTCGACCAATGAGAACAAGTGTGTGGTTACATCCCGGAGATGACCTGGCACAGCCTTGGTTTGGAGCCAGTGGAACTATCAGATGTTACTGTACTAAAAACCTCGAGGTTTTTATAAACCTCCAAGTGCTGCTGACCCCACGACCCTCCTGAAAAGGTAAAGCCTGTGTGGAACGCACGTGATTTCACGCTCCGCGACCTGTTTCTTCAACTCCAACACCAGCATGCCCTGCGAGTATGAAATTTCTGTATATACAGTGTTCTTCAAGAGAATGCAGCAAGAGTATATTTTTATAAGCAGTTGCATAATACTTAGCCACTACGTTGTTTAACTTTTCAACAAAGGAACTATTTTTTATATTAATCTAATTGTTCACATGTAATCATTGCTTTTAAGGTAGAAGCAATGAAGACACTGTGACCACTTAGAAGCAGTGCTAGTGAAGTTGCAACGTTTGGATCAATTCAATTGCTGGAAAATCAAGCCTGACAGTGAAGTTCAAGCGAGATCGAAGCTGAAACATGTTTTTAATGGTGAAGCTACATATGGTTAAATACCTTATGCTTAATGCTGGCTGTCCTTTTCGTACGGCCTGTTAAAACGCGAGTATTTTGGGTAAACCATGTAACACTGTTCAACAGACCGATTCTCGGAATACTTACAAAGCTCAGAGAGAGCCAGTCAAAGCTTTNCACCGTAAAGTGCTTTCTTCCTGTGCATTTCCATGCTTTTGTTAGTGAGCTTTTATGGGTCTTTNGGTCACCGCCTTTGCTCATGCAGTTTTCTTTCTTCCCGTATGTGAACATGTGTGTTTTTGCATTTCATTTTTTATTATTCATTTGGGTTTTTCCTTGAAATACAGCACAAACATGATGTTCATAATTAGTAAAGAAAATAGTTATTTGCTTACAGCATCTACGCACATTATCACGAAACGTAATCGTTGATAATTAAAAAGAATCACAAAAGATTCCAGAAATAAACATGGGAATTTGGGCTCTTAGCTGAACAGTTTCTAATTTAGGTTTTACAAATCAAAATTAACAACAATTTAAGAAAGTAGTTTGTAAATATGCATCTACAGCGTGTGCTAGGGGGCATTGACTTAAATGACAGCTACGGCCGTCGCTTCCTGTCCCTGTATTCCTGACCAAGTATTCTGTGCTTGGTCGGGATACAAAAATAAACTGAATTGAACTGAGCTAGGATCTTTCACCTTCAGCATAAAATAGTGATTTTGGTCGCTATATCGGAATGATAATCTCTCCAGCAGGAAACGTGCTCAGAAAACAACTTGCATGGATGTGTAAAACTTTCAACAGCAAACGGTCGTCCATGCAGGCGTAAAAGCAACTTTTGGTGCAAACCATCTTCTTTCATGCAGTAATAGTTTTATTGCAAAAGGTAGAAGATNTAGTACTCCATTGTTTCATTCGTATGATTTCTCTACAACTGGTAGTTGGTACTAGCATAGTGTTTCAGTACGGTGATTATAGAGTAATGGTCATGGCGTGCTTTTTTAAATATTTGATGAATTTGACAAACATTCGGCAACAATTAGATTCTAAAGCAAACTTCGACGCTTATTCTGCTTTTTGTACTGAGGCTGAGTAAACTAGCTATGATNCAATGGCAAGTTCCGTTGATTTGCATTATCCTTAAACTAATATGACTCCTTAAATTCAAGTATCAGAAAATATTTCGAACAGGAAACAAACACCATGTCTCTGTCAAATGATACCCGCTTCGCCTGTAGCTTGGCTTACGCTGCTTTCAGTATGCTTCTGATGAAAGAAGCACAAAACGTAGAAATTGAGTTTGGCTTTTTCGCCTAATATTGGTCTCGTGAACTTTATTCTTGGTTGTTTGCAAAAAAAATTGAACCATATTTTATGTTACTAAATGTTTAGGAATGGATTTGCCGATATCGTAGTTAACATACCTGTTTTTGAGGATGGCGGCCTGGTTGTGAATAATTCGCCGCAGTTGTCATCTAATCCAGATTTCTGTCCTACACTCACACGACTTACCGAAAGTACATTTGTTATTTTTTCACACGAAATCCACTTAAGCACAAGGCTTAATTAGTCGACTCGAATATAAATGATTCACTTCTGCTAGTTTGTCGGTATCGATGCTTAGATTGAATTGACAAACTGCTCCAGCAGCTGTCAGTCGGAAATGGTATTCACAATCCACCTATTAGGAAAACGTGTATCTGACAAATATAGCAGCGGAATTGGTGTCAATGGAACCACAATAACAAATGAAAAAAACACCATAAAACTTACTGTCAGATTTCTTTTCGGGAACACACCAANGCCGAATCGATTCCGCAAATCGCACTTGGTAAAATGTGAATTACAAGTAGACAGAAAATTTTAGATGCCAATCAGATCTACGTTTTATTGTCAGAATCATGCCACTTCACCACAAATCATGGCGTGATTTAGAAGATTGCCTTTTGCTTTTTCATTCAAAGCTTCCCACACACGGGAGACATCACAAAAAAGGGGCAAAATGTTTGCAACTTGTCGTTGTCCCTATCAACTAAACACGATTTTAAAATTTTCAGGGGGGAAATTGCCCGGTCTTCCACCCCTGGTTGCGGGCATGGTTTTCGTGTTGAACTGTTAACGACGTTTTTTTCTTAACGTTAATGCTCATTTCCTCTTAGGACCCGTACCAGAAATGGATAAAAACATTTTGCATCTGAAACGTATATACACTATTTTGGGAAAGCGTTGGTGGTTTATCCCTCTTGCTACGAATCGTTTTATCAATTTCAACACCTTGCGTCCATAATTGATGAAACCTTGCCTCCGAAATTGAACAACGCCCTTGATATTTCTCTAAAGACCATCAGCTGAGTGACATACTCACTTGTATGAATGATATGNGTTTATCACTCCCAGGTCAAAATATAAGCATGTTGAATTGCTATGACAAACTAAATGCGTTCAAAAATAAGTTATCTTTGTGGTGTCGACGAGTGAAAAGAGGAAATTATTCGAATTTTCTATCACTCGAAGAAATATTCGATGACAATGGACCTTCGAGCTTGATTCCTAGTATTTGTGAAGAACTTGTAGCTCATTTGGAAGCGCTGTCGATGTCATTTGATATACAAAGATTCTTAGCAAGGATCCCTCTCTGTTATTAAAAAAAGCAAAGCGTGATGCTTACTATGGACATTTAATTCTTTCACATTTATCTAAAACTTATAGAAACCATTTTGGGAAAACGTTGGTTTATCCCTTTGGCTAAGAATCTTTTCAACCATTTCTGGTACGGGCTTTAAAACTTAAAGGAAGTTAACAAAATAATTAATGTTAAGAAAAACGCGGTGCTGGCAACTCAACACAAAAACAGCTCGGCGCCAAAAGGCCGAAGTCTAATAGTCGTCGCCATGGGCGCAATTTTGTTGTAAAATGTGGGGAGGACAACTTGATGTAAAACCATTATATTTGTCGGGCCGATGCAGAAGCGAAGTTTTATAAATACACATTACTAATCTTGTTTTTAAGAGGTGTTCTCAAAGCAACACCAATCACGCTTTTCTTCATCCTTACAAATCATATAGATATTAATAAACCTAATTTTGTTGTTGGACATGGTACCGTAGTTCAGCTGGGTTGCACTACTATCAGATTATGATACAAACAAGCACAGCAATATAGTAGAATACATCAATAGGATTTAATCAGAGCTGTTGGTTGGGTTGCACAACACGGTGAATCGCATTGGTCGCACGTGCATGTCCACTCTTAAGTAGAACGCATCGAGTTTCATGCATCTTATAGGAAGTGTGGGTTACAGCGTGATTTGATGTCTTGTTTTTTAACGTTAAAAAAACGATAAATTGCAGGAACGATATATATACTGCAAGGCATGGTAGCTCAATATTTTTCTTGCACATTTCTGCTCTTTCAAAATGCCACAAATCTCGCTACTGGGCATCATGTATTCAGCCTCACCCCTAGCCAAATCTCCATTGATATCCTCTTACAGTAGCAGAAAATATTTTGCTAAAATTAGCGTAGTCCACTTCACAAAATGATTTACAATTTATTTTTACTGCTGATGGATGGAGGATGTATCCTTTCAATATCCCCTTGTCAGCTCCCGCATGCTATTGGGTACCATTTCGATAGCCCAAACATCGCTTGTCTAATACTCTTTCCCAACATCAATCAAACTCCCAAGCAGAATTATCCAAGCAAATTAGAGAAGATTTGAAGATGTCTTTTTGAATATATACCCATATACCAATCTAGTCTACAATGTGATTTCTGCATACTTAATCATCTGGTGACCAGGCCCGTAAGTAAGGGAGGGCTTCGCCCCCATGGAAAAACTTTCTTCTCCCCTGAAAAATGTCTTGGGCATATTGCATGCATAACCATTGTTTTCGTACATGCTATCGATGTAAAATTTGGGCCTCCCTCAGAAAATTCATCGCCCTTCTGGTGTCCAAAGCAGGTTACGGGTCTGCTAGTGGCTGTTGCCTTGTGACTTCTTTTAGTTATGCCACTCAGCTCAGTCTTCTCACACTCAAAATTTTCAGGTTTAACATCCAATTTTAACAGGCGAAATTAATGTCAAACGTTTTATTTTAGAGTTATACATGCATAACGACACGAAAATATATTTGAGATTAAACATAAATCAAAATTAACAACTGTGAATTGGCAAACAGTACCGCGTTTCACCTGAAACAATGCGAAAAGAATGTCCAGCAAAACTAGGTGTGATACGTAGGCTCATAGGTTGCGGAACCTGGGGGACGCATGGGTCTAGGTTCCCCACTTTTTTTCTGGGAAGGCCTGGCCCTCCCACTTTTAAATTGCGAATTTTGCTTAAATACGTTTAAGTAACACAATTCGTATTGGGTCCATTGTTGAAGCAGATTGTTTATGTGTAAGACTAAGAACAACTAGTTATATTTATGTGCTCAGGTCAGTGCAGTGTATGATAAATAGGGTGTTGTGTAGATAGGGGTCGTTGAGGGCTTATCAAATTTTGAATAAAATTGCTTAAGCATGCTCACAAAAGCAAATGACGTCATATTTCACTGTTTGTGACGACACAGTTGCCAACTCAAATCACAAAAATTTTCTACATGTAAAGCAAATGTTTCGCACGTGGTTGAAAACATTGCTGCATTGTTGGTATAAATATCATTTGAATTTGTTGGTCACCCTTGTCGTGGCATACAAGAAATAAGGCTAATGTATAAGGTACCTTTAATTCCTAGACAAGCCATTAAGTTTTGAGCTAAGGACAATATATAGGTACTGTAGGTCAATAGCCTACTTCTCTAAAGTTTTGATGGAAATCGTGTTTACTAGTGGTTGAACAAAGTCTTTTTCAAAACGGCCCATCCTAAAACTAAGTCTCCACAACAGTGCTGCTGTTTGTCTTCGGCAAAAACTTCGCAGAGGTTTGCCTGAATATGTAACTTTCTCACATTATACACTTGCATCTTTAACTTTTACGCTGTCTGTTTCTGAACACGTGACAACCAACTTTACAGTAAAGCCGTTAGCCAAACATTTTGCACGAAGCAAATCACGGCTGCACTTTGGTCTCTCCCGTGTGCACCCGTTAAACTTCACTGTTTCAAGACAGTTGCCTTGCTTGCAGTAAACCACACTGGATAAATGTCGGACAGAGGAAGCTAACAATCTTTTGCGGTCTCTATAAACTTGCAAAATGCTAAAAATCTTTTTTGAATTAAAAATTTATAAAAATATCAGAATCAGTGATACCACACCAAACTCTATTTCAACATCAACATGGCTATGTGTTACATCAAACGTGAAAAACTCTTCACACAAAACGTGACAAACGTCACATTTAGTTTTGAAACCTCTCCAAATAAAACCCTAAGAGAAAAATGTGGGGGGGACATGGCATTATGTCCTCCCCGTCTAAAAAAGTGGGGTACACGTCTCCCGTGTCCCCCACCAAATTGCGCCCATGGTCGTCGCCAAAACGGCGGCGCCAAATAGACTCATTCCAAGACACTCTAGGTTGGTGCTTTCCTACAGTGCTTTGGAAAACAGGAAAGCAGCCGAATTATGTTGAAAAATAATGTGATTTGCTGTATATTAATGAAAATCACAACCCGAACCATTTTCTGCTCTGAGTAGTACAAATAAGTTATATGGTAAGCTGGTGGACATGGGGCTTTCATCAGTTGCAGGATTGCAGGGGAGTCGGGTCATTTGATTTCGACATGTAAGCATTTCAAGATACCTCAGGGAATAGCGCGAGGTTCCAAGCTTGACTAAAATCACGACAACACGTTTTTTAGTAAACATTCACGCCTGGGAAAACCTGTGTGACTTTTGGATGTAGATTGAACGAGTAAATGAAATAGGCATGGAATAACTTTTTTTACTTCTGTTAGCAGCAGATTTATCCATGTCAGCAGCAGATTTACCACTATTGGCTGCAGACCGTTCTGGGCGATGCCTTTTGTTGGACATCGAAGAGCAAAATAAACTACAGAAAGTAACAATCGGTAATACAAGTCATATTTAATTAGCCACGTAACCAAATACGTAAGTCAGTTGTCAGTAAACAAACAACAGGACCACAATACGAGAGGAAGAGATACGAAAACAACCAACAAATGATTACACAGCCATTGGACGTTTGATAGAAAACGCGTCGGTGAACCTTTAATGAATTATGAAAATAAATATTACGGAGTCAATATCAGATGTCTGTTCAGATTGAGAATTAAGTAGGTATGAAGGTGTTGTGATTTCTTTATTTGGCATTGGAAAAAATAATAACAAGATAGTATTTTTTCGTTTTAAACACAGAAAAGTTATTTTTTTCCAAACGCAGAGATTTTATGGAATACGATATTCTACTTTGCGAGAAGTTTAAATGAAACATTAAAGGCAATAGGATTTACTGTTTATACATATATATCGATCCCGGTGCAGACCCAGCGTTACCATAAAATTTACTACGCTCTGTTCAGCTTTCAAAGGATATGAAAATTCAAATCAAAACTTTTATGATTATGCCAAAGCAAGTTGCTGCAATTGATTCTTGTCTAACATCTTGATGCTAGTTTTTCAGGGTCACAAGGCATAGGATAAATGCCTGATTCCATCATACGTTTGAACAGAGCGGATAAAGCGTGGCGGCATGCTGTAGATTTTTTAAAGTAGGACGTGCATTTCTTGGACGACCTTGTTTCCTCATCGACACACGTACAGTCATATTTCAGAAGATTAATGCTGTGCCTCCTGGTTTTGCACGTTATTTGGTGACCTGCAAAAGTGCCCTGCAAAAAAAGTACATTAAACAAAACGTTAGGTTCAATGTATAACATATAGCGATTTAGTTCTGCTGCGACGTGAATAATTTGGACCCTCACATAGCTTACCATGCGATTAAGTATTTTTGATTCAGTTTTTTGGAAACTTGCAGAGTATTCGCACAGTTTGCCAACTGTGCACGGCGGACAGATACAAGTGGGTGAATGGTAAGACCAGGATCCGTTGCTTAAACAAATTGAATAGTTGTTTCTCTGTTGAAAACACAAACAAGTGAATGTCAGCCAGCTCTGCACCAAATGTGTTGCTATCAATAATCTCATGCAGGTACTAAATATCAGATCTAAAGAACTGGCTCCTTTATGAGAAAATAACAGTGGTTCTCAAAATTCCTTTGTAACTTTCTTCAGCTTAAAGATTGGTAGAATCAGATGTGTCAGGAATAATTGACTAAGTTGGAATATTTTGAGGCCAATTTTAACATAATAGGATGTAAATACAATTTTCAACTGTTCTGTGAGATTGAAGCGCACTGCTTACAAGATTTTCAAAATGAATCGTAAACGTTCTCAGTTAACGTCTTTGAAATTCTTTTTCAAATTAATCGGAGTTCTCATAAAAGAAAAAATCCAGCGAATAAAATCACAGGTAACGGATAAAAAATATTTCCCTTGGAATTGGCGTATCAGGAAGCAAAACCCTGTACTCATCAATATGCAACAGATACTTAAACAAAAGCAGCTAAATAAAAATTTGTGTCACAATCTCGTATTAGATTCCCATGTCATCTTTCTGAAATATTTTAACAGACCACCTGTGTTTTCGACAGGCTTAGTTTTTGTACTTCACACAATTCATATCTACAGCAAATATAACTGTGACATGCACTAAAACGTTTATGTTTCACGAGCACTTTGTCATTGAAGCAACTTTCAGAAACCTCCCACCCTTTGCGGTCTGACATCATTCCCTACGTCAGTGTATATAGGTCTGTTTTATTTTTCTGTCGCGGCGCGTCGCATTTGCGATTGGTGGTTGGTAGCAGTCTTCCTTTGACCGTCCATATATTTTAAGTACTAACGTTATAACAAAACTTAAATATGTAGGTTGTTCCACTTTTTGCGAGTTATCTGAATGTATATAAATATATTGCGTTTTAGTAAAGTTTCATGAGGTGCAGGACAAAATCTAGACCGTACTTAGAAATTTTTCTTACTTTTCTAAGCATCAAATGTTTTGTAAAAGAAAGGCACGAAATGTTAATGTCTTTTGGCACGCCCAAGCATCTGTTTGAACTATAGAAATGTACATTTATACATTGCATAAGGAAAGACAAACACCACTTCAAACAGAATTACCAACTTGAAACAGAACAGCAAGACTCAAAAAGCGCATGTTTTGTTCATGACAGTGAAAGCGTAGGTTTCACTGCCTTGTAGCTTTCGACAGAGTGGTATCTTTTGCAACAATTACCGAAATTCAGTCCTCGTTAAATATTACTGGTCTCACAGTACAAAAAAGTCGTTTTTCGATGTTGCTTCCTGTTGCAAACCATGTAGATTTTGTTGTGACCAGTATGAAATTCAGCAATGAAGTGATGTTTGTTGTTGAGCCTTTGTGCTGGATCCACTCTACTTAGTCGGTCAAGTCGGCTTGTAAATTGTGCACAGTGTACGCTACATACTTTTCAATATATATAATGGGTCAAATCGTCGGGGTTATATCATCGAATCAAACTTCAAATCACAACAGGTATTACCAGCTATCAGCGAAAACGCAATTACAGCTTTCCAGTAAAAACGTTCTTACAGTTGCTACAGCTGAACTTCAGCGCACTATGACAACTCACGCAAAAAATCACAAAACACCTTAAATACAGCAACTTCAAAGAAACACATCCATCGATCAGCACCAGACCATCCAGACGCACTTAAGAAGAAAAGGGGATTGTTGATCTGCTGTGTGGTTCTCTTGAGCATGGTTGCCAGTTTGGTGTTGTTGAAACCAGATTTTGAAATTGTGGCTTTTTTAATGCACTTGGATGTTTTTGAAAATTGAAAAAGCCAGACAAAATCTTGGTTTTCATAGCTTTTTTTCGGTCGGAAAGGCTTAACTCTGGCAAAACATTGTCTGAGTACCATATTCATTGCAAACCTCTTCTGACGAGAGTATGACTATGTAGGGTGCAATGAATATTACAAACATTTTGCTGTTCCCTTAAAAATGTTATATGTATTTAATAAGAAACAAATGTATGACAGTGTAATTACGGGGAGAGAAAATGCTTCTAGAGATTGGAATTGTATTATATCCATGTTTCTGACAAGTTTTAATACCTGCAGTATTTTGTGTTTGGTTATGAATATCTTATGTGTATACGTCTTAAGACCGCTACCTCTTTTTTGTACTTGTTTGGGACAAGGTCTGTTTTTTTTGGTGAAGACAGGTTGACAACCCAAGCTTTGAAGCAAATTGCTATGGGCTCGCCACAGGTGTAGCAAATTATGTGTCTCTTCTGTAGGGTGCCACAACTCTGAAAAGGTTGGGAAATACTGCTGTAGAGTAATTACTGTGATAGAACTTGAAGTATTTAGGAGGTGAAATAACAAGAGCAAGATTTATGTGGTGTAGATCAGGTGTGATCACCTGCCGACAGGTACGACTGTAGAACTTGATTAATTCAGACAAGGAAGAGATGATTCGGAAAGATAGCACTACATAAAAAACAATGTAGCTTTCTTCTTAAAAAACGTGAACGAGGATGCTATTTAAACTTAAGTTTAATTAAGGCTTCGCCATAAATGAAACGACCATAAAACATGCGCGAAGCAATTGTAGCGCAAGACTTACAGCCCAATTGTTTTTTTATTAGCGTGATTTTGTTGGACGTGCATCTTCTACCAGGCTGCAAACTTATAGAAGAAACGTTGAGCTTTCTGTGTTCACCCTAAGTTCCAATTTGCAATGCACCTGCGTTTAATATCTGACAAATGGTAGAAAATGCGGCACTGCAGGTTGTGAATGCTACCAGCTTACTGCAGAGAATTGATTCCTTTGTTTTTGGTTTCCACTAGAATGGTGTGCAACATATTCTCAATTTTTCAACAATTTAAATAGTCTAAAAATGACATTTTAGATTGCATGACATTTTAACTTTTAGACGTGCTTAACACAGCTTTTCTGCAAACTCAGTGCAACAAAAACTCGGGTTCCGCGAAATTTTTTATTAGTTCCCTAGAAAGGACTACGTGAACAATTGGCAGTTGCTTACTTCTTTTATCCGCTTCTGTTTTACTTGAAAAGTGCCGCAAGATTTTCCTTTGTGGCTCCAGCTTTGAAGTAACTACGTGGGTTATACTTGTTTGCAAATTCAGAAATGCAATCCTTCAGAAATACCACTCATAATTAGGGCGCTCAATTATAAAACTGCTCCTTTCAAGGCGCATTGAAGCAGATCGTGGAAGCCTTAGAAACTAATAGCGTCCAGCAAATTGAAAACTTCAGCAAGAACTATTTAAAACGAGGATGTCAGTGACAAAGGCAAGGGCTTCGTTTCGAGTGTCTGATTCTAACAAATTTTGATTGAAAACAGGATAAATGGGCGTTGAGGTGGTAGAATTGTCCAGGTTCACGTAAAAAAGCAAGGTGATGTTCAGAGGCGTTGACAGTTTCGCGAATATGATAAAGAGCATAGCATCTTGGTCGCACCGAAAGGGCTCTTCAGTAAAGAGGAGGGAAATGTATTTTGTTAACAAGTTGGTTCAGCGGCACCTGCGCACTTGTAGTGGCACCTGCGCACTAAGCTCAGTGGCACCTGCGCACTTGTAGTGGCACCTGCGCACTAAGTTCAGTGGCACCTGCGCACTAAGTTCAGTGGCACCTGCGCACTAAGTTCAGTGGCACGTGCGCACTACGTTCAGTGACACCTGCGCACTAAGTTCAGTGGCACCTGCGCACTTGTAGTGGCACCTGCGCACTAAGTTCAGTGGCACATGCGCACTACGTTCAGTGACACCTGCGCACTTGCAGTGGCACCTGCGCACTAAGCTCAGTGGCACCTGCGCACTAAGTTCAGTGGCACCTGCGCACTTGTAAGCGGAAAACGTCGTTTCCTGCAAGAAACTTGCTCCACTTTTTCAATCATCGCAAAACGCGTATTAGCTGCAGAATATCGAAATCATAACCGGGAAAAATCAACATTTTACAAAACATTTATTAACTTCGAAAATCGTCACAAAAAAACTAAAACAAGCGGCACCATTTGCTAAAAATTTAATATTGGTGCTAGTAAATCATATGGCTTGTGTTATTTTTCGTCTATATGGAGAAAATAAATATGTCAAAAAGGTAAATAAAAATGACTCCAAACTACTGTACACTTTATCTGTATTGTAGATAATGAGTCCGCGGCATTCACAACCGTTTTAATAACGAGTTTAATGTGGTTATGTCGAACTTTCATGAAATTTTTGTCTATCACCATAAAAATGAGTTTCATGGCAGTAAATGTCTCACTTCAACCACTCTGCGTTCGTTGCAGGAAAACGAGCAATTGGAATCGATGTAGTTTTCATCTGTGCAGTTTTGTTGTACATGCTCTTCTAGTGCCAAGTTTTCACAGACTGCAAAATATTAAGCGATGTAGATCATTACAATTAAAGTTCCAGATGATAAAAACAACACGATCATCTGCATTGATTAGAAACAGACCGAAAGCGCTTTTAGAAACATGCAAACATCCACAAAATGAATGAAAGAGTTTTACTAATTTCGATATTCAGCTTCGATTTCTGCTTTGTATATCCCATGGAACAATAATAATGAAGTTGGCCTTGGTTATGCGTTTAACCTCTTAATGCCTTTACCAAAACATTTCGCTTTTCGTTTAAAAAACTGCCATACCAACCCCAAGCATGACTCACAAAAAAAATTCAGCAATTATTTGAAAATTTTATTTTGTAATGATTGATATGCTTTTCCGCACATAATAATGAAGTTTGCAAATTGTAATTTAAAATTTTTAAGCCTTTTCCAGTTTTTGTACACCACAAACAGCTATTGATTAGATGTTCACTACATAATTGGTCCTGAAAATCACTAAAATTTTGGTTGAGTTATCCATTCCAAATTATCCCTTCTCTTTAGGCAAAAAGATTTTCCGTTTGGCCACTGCTTGGAGTTGCAAATATTCTGAAGAAAAAACTTAACATCTCTTAAAATAACTTAGATGCAACGAAATATTTACACACTAAAAACAAGCAAACCTGTTGTCTTCGGTGAGTTTTTTGTTATTAAGAGTAAAGGCAATAAAATCACTATGGCCAAGAACGCAAATCCGGCAAACCAGAGAAAAAATCGTTTCACAGTGCAAAGTGATTTTCCGCAAGGTTTATGAGTGTCATCATGCAGCAGGCTTTGAGTGTCTAAAACAAACAAAAGTTAATCAAAGAAAAAAGAGTCAATTTTATCGAAACTGATTTTTTCTCCAAGCCTTAACAATAAAAACCTTTCTGGTGTTTGCAAGCCAAACAGGCTCAAATAAAACTAGGCTCAATTGCGACTTTACTAAATTACAGATTTTACAGAAATAGCCGAACAAACACACTATTAACTGATTAAAAACTCGAACAACAGCGCAAAGTTAGCAGCATTGACCCTGCATAGAGTTGACTGCTATGAACAATGAAAAGACGCATGCTAATTTGTGAAGGTGTCAACCACAAACATAGCTTGCAAGCATACGTTCACTGTAAGCATTTCTTAATGGACTAAACACATGTTCAGTGTGATTTAATCAAAAACAAGAAATCGGTCCCCAAAGATCGTTATATTTCTTCTTTCGAGTGGAATCATATTTTCATTCAAAGATCTAAAATTTAAACACGGCATTCTTCGTGTATTAGGAAATGTAGTGCGGAAATATTTTTGAATTCTCCACGCAAAAATGGAAAAGACCCAGTAATCAAGAAGCTTTTATCACAAGCAGATACATATGTCAAATCGAACAAACAGCAAATTAACTGAACAGGTAAAGCTACCATTTTTTGGAATAATTTCTATTTACTTTTTTGCACAAGATATTGGATTGTCCTATTTCAAAAAAATATCTTGAAAACCTTGGAAAAGCTTTGGTTAACCACCACAAGTGTTCTGCTTATCAACCAAGCAACAGCGCCTGTGTGCATCAACCCTACAAGTTTACATAAATTGAAAACATTTTTTTCAAAGTAAATCTGTAATACCTTATGACAAGGTACGTTCTCAAAATATTAAAACTGAATCAAATATTTTTGCAAGCTGATGATCCGAAAGTAATATATTGCCAGTCACTCGTTTCGAAAATTGATATTCTTTTTTTTCAAAACAAGGTCTAGAATAAATATTTAAAAAGTCAACCAACCCACGTGCAAAGACAAGTCGTAGCAATTATTTGCACCTTTTGCAAATCTATTTAATAATTTTTGCGTGCGCCTGACCGCTATAATCGGCACATGCAGTGCTTTGATTTCTTACAATATTCCTGACCTCGCAGGAACTTCAAATTTGTGAGACAATTCCCCTACGTGTAAAACCGATTAACCTTCGAAAAGTAGCTGCGGGAAGGGGCATTTATTTTTCATCCATCTGGGATGTTGGTAAACTCGATAAAATGGGCTTCTTCGTTTCCAAAATACCTAAAACATGGAATGTATTTATGGACTAAGGCATGCAACACTTTCAAAGGATAAACGTTTCTTTTTATGAAAAAGTAACGACAGTCTTGGCAACAACAAGCGTAAAAAGACGGAAGTTTTTTACATGTTGCAGTAGGAATTGCAAAACGAGAAACAAAGTTAGATGAAGAAGTGGAAATGAAATTCCAGAAAATCAATTAAATAACGAGTGTACAATTTTCCTCTTGTATCATAGAACAATGTTGAACAACCTGCTAGAAATAATCACGCAGCACCCCCGTCAATCAGTTTGTTTGATGTGGAAATAAATTTGCAAAATTGTGAAAACAAACAAATATTTCTGTTTTGTCACAAATTTCAATGTTCTTCAAAATTTTGTTTTCTCCACGCAGCTATAGCAGACAAGTTGAGCATTTAAATCGAATTGCTAGCAAATCTTCAGTTTGATTCGTTACATACAGCTTTTGGTTCATCACCTGCAGACTGAAATTCAATCGGTGAATAGGAGAAATCACACTAAAGCGCAACTATGCTGAATTCAAACAGATATGTTTCCACCTTCTGGCGCTAAATTTTAATATGAGACTGGGAAAAGTAGGTCTATTAAATGTAGTACCAGTTTCTTTTCACTGTTAACCTACAACAAGGTTTCCTCCGGGAGATTACTTCGGCTTACCATGACGTAACCTTTGCTACCCCCAGTACGATGCATTTCCAGTCATGTAACAGTGCGATAGTATTTGCGTTATTGTAAGCATTTGAATAAATATTAATGACTACTAATGGCAGAAAACTTTAAGTCGGTTAATCAGTTCGTTCATACTCTTGAAATGCAGTAATGTTTTTCCATTGCAATAATTAAACATTCAGTTCTTGCATGTTACCTGTGTTTCTAAATGCAGCAACCTATGGTTTTCTGCGGCGATTTTATTAGGTGGAACTTGGCATGTATGAGCTGGATAGGCATTTGGAAGCTGGACAAAGCAATTTGCACTAAAATTGTTTGCGTCTTTGGCACTTGACTTTAAGCTCGAAATCATTTTTTTATTTCACCTAATTTTTACAGACGTCACTTGCTTTACGATGACGTTACATTGCGCTTATATCACAAGTTCAAATATGCTTTCTACTGCAAACTGTTATATCGATTACAAGTCCAAAAAAATATTAGTAAATCCTCCTTGACTTGTTACTACGAGCACGACTTGAAGGTTCGTTTTTAATGTCAACTGCAATGTTTCTATTCTGGCATCTGGATTTCAAACAAAGATATCACTTTATGAAATTTGCAAAACATTTGAAATGTACAAAAAAGTTGTATTTTTTTCGCAGAAGCTGCTTTTCTGTTTAACATTTTGTCGGGTGTAACACGCAGTAGGATTGTTTTGTGAATACGTATGTGCGATACATGGGATATATTGCGAGAAGCAACTGCATCGAATTCCCATGTTTATAATTGTCACCCGTACAGAAGACATTTGTTTGAACCAGGTACAATTTAACAAATGCCGTAACGTTTATTTTCACAGTAGCAGTTTGAATTGCTGTAGTTAAATCTTTCTAGTTCAGGAGCACTAAAGCAACATGTTTAAAAAATGCATTGACAAAACATTTGGCATTAATGAATATTTTGTCGGTGATATGAAATGTTTATAGTTTGGTTATCAAAAAATTGTTTAAAATCTACAAGAAATATTTAGACAAGCAAACATGGGACAGACAGAGTAAACAGAAAAGACACCAAAACTATAAATAGAAAAGTTTGCTAGTACGGTTGATTTCCTGTTACTGCCAAGTTGTTTATGCACCGGCCTGTGAACAACAGGTTTTCAGTGATAGCTGTCAGCATGTCCGTTTTTCACCTTCCTGTGTATGATTTAAAGACGAATTCCATGTTAATTGGGAGCTTGGTCAAACATAAATTTCTTTGCGAAAGTACTGTGTGTACACTGCTCCACTCAAATAAATGTCAGTTTGTAAGTGGTAGTTTATATGTTAATGTCTGTTGATGTTTCTGCTTGATGTGGAACAATGTTTTGATTTAAAAGCTCCTTAACAAACTTTTTCACAAGTTTGAAATGATTTTTTTCTAAACGCCATCAATACATTTCTATTTGAATGCACTTCTTTGCCAACGATAAAAACTGGCTCCGAGTTCAAACACCTAAAGCATTCCCGAACAAATTTTAATGAGTGCTATTTTTTATCAGTTAATATGGAAGGAGTTTAGCTTTTCATTCCGAACGATACTATAGTCTAGCTAGTGGATGTAAACATTCGCATNACGAAGTGACATTTCATNACNCGTAATTGTTTTCTGTGCCTCCGGGCTGAGTTGTGTCAACCTGTGATTGCACCAAGGGAATTTCGCTGCGTGTGTGCTCGTGACTGCGTACAGATCAGGTGATCTGACTTGGTTTCACCAGTGGAGGTTTTGTATTGCTAGCGTGCGAATCAAGTTTAGTTGTTTTGGCTGCCGCTCAATCGTGGAAGCATTATCTACTGCTGTTAATCCTCTTGCAATTAAAGATTCTCGTATCAGGAAATCCGTGAAAACGAACTTGAAAAAGGGCTAGAGCTAACGCCTCGCTTCGCCTTGGCAATCTAAAATGTCAGGCTGTTTATTCAGAACTCAAACCAGTGCTCATACAACGACTAGGCTGCCTTGTTCGTAGCGTTACGGGGGAAAACAGCAGTTCTGCATAAAACGACGATCTTCCTCACTAAGCACCTCTACACTGGCTGCTCAAACCTATACATTGGTTCTTCTAACCGGGCAATCCATCATACTGATACGTCGGTTGCAATTTTTGTTCCACAGAGCATTTCTGCAAGATGTTTGAAGGAAATTTGTGAATGCGGTGATTAAATGAATAAAAACACAGCTTCAATGGTCATTGGATGTCTAAAAAGAAGATATAAGGTTGCATTATACTCGTTTTGTACTCCATACGGAATGTCACATAAAACGTTATCCATGCCTTCGGTGATTGGGTACACCAACCTCAAACATTTACTTAAATGAAAATGTAGGTTCAAAAATTTTACTTCCGTTATGAAATATTTTATAAATCGGCGAAAAATTTAATTACTTTTGTAATGAAATATTTTACAAACCGGCGATTTAATGATCTCCTTGAGCAAGGAACATTCCTTGGTTAATATGAACATGCACATGCTATTGTATCAAAAAGAGCTTGGAATACATAGGAGACAAAAAGCATCTACCTCACGAGGAAACCAAAGGTATGATTTATATTGTACCTTCTTGAACAATATGTGTTCCGTACTGAGGACGACTGCGACTATCAAGCACAACACTTTCAATTTTCACAAATATTTCAGGCATGGCACATATTTAACTTATGAGGCAATACTACTGCGTGTAAAATTCAATAAATCTTTGAACAGGAAAGTACCTTCTGGAAAAAATAAATGTATTTCATCATCTAAAATTACTTGTAAACTTAACAAAATTGACCATTCTGTTCACAGAGTCAAACGGATTATATACTGGTTTTGGCCGATATGTAGCTTACAAATACCAATTCTGATACGTTTATAATTTCTTGTCCTAATATCTGTGCTGGACACGACAACTCTGTTCAAATGCAGGAAACATTTCTAGTAGTCAAAGCTTTATTTAGAGAACTTGCGAATATACGCACAGTGACGATAGATTTTGATTGTAATCCAAAAATTTTCTCCAAACAATGCGCATGATAGAGCAAATTCCAATTATGTGGCAGCTCATTATAGACTCAAATGTGATTAATCAGTTCAAAATCTCAGAGAAGCCCAACAAATTGTCCACGGAACTCTGCCAGGCCACTTGCGAATTTTAGGCATCCCGACATCTGGCATTTATGGTTTAATGAATTACTCTGAGAAACTCAACTCAAACTCAAGTGAATTAAGGTAAAGTCATGCTGCAGCTTGATTCCCCTCAATGCTTGTCAGCAAAATCGTTCAGGTTTTTTTTCCAAATGAGGACTAAATTCGAGTAATTTAAGCAAATCAAAAATAATACTTCTTCGGTTTAATTCGTTCCACACGTCTTTGTGTTCATCGTCTTCAAACCAAAAATCAATTCTGGGATTAAGTTATAGCACAACCAGTTTGAATGCAAAAATATAGATTTTGGTCGTTCGAAGCCACGTCATTAATCGCGAAAATAGTATTAATCAAATCTGTTTTCAAAGTTTGCAAGGTAAATTGGCTTAAATAAAGATATGCAAATATGGAATGAACATAATAAATGGAAAAGACTGAATTCATAAGTGAACGTAATATTTATCTTTTTCATTTCTTACAGCCTACAGTTAGGAAAAGAAAGCTTTGCTAATACGGTTGGATTGTTATCATTGAGCACCTGTCTGTGAAAAACGCTTTTTTGGTGAAGATTGCCAAATTGTTCTTTTTTAGCCTCTTTGGTCAATTATTTACAAATGAATTCTGTACAGTAGATTCTGGTACATTCAGAATGTTTCAGATCATTTGAATGAAAATGCATTTCAACTATAAAAGACATTTATTATTCTGGGTCGATTTTTACTGTTTGAAAAAATCTGATGGAGACTAACTCTAGCCCACTAATATATGGCATACAGATTAAAAATTCCTTTTAATTTAGCATTTTTGGGTAGATCGGTGTTTGTGGGTAAGTGTAACGCTTAATTAATCCTGCATACCGCATATTCGAACATTCAGATTACCAAATCAACTCTTCCCTTCGAAGGTTAAAGGTGGAACATAACTTCCGTAAAGTCTGTTAAGCAAACTCTATCTGACAAACAACACATTATGGGCAGAACTCATTAAGCAAAAGTTTGGTGCCAGTCGTTTTCAACATAATATCATCGCGCAGATTCTACATTTTAAGAGTCATTGCAATATCCGTAAAACTATTTTTTCTGTGGTTTTGCACAGCAATTACTGTAGTTGGTAGTTTTTAATCTCCAAAAACACTTTTGGTTTATTTGTGTCTGTAATAACCAGAATCACCCAAATTAACTGATGAATCAAAGCGAAAAGTAATTTTGTTAGCGGATTTAGGAACAATTATAATTTGTAAAAACAAGCGCCGTAAATCTCTTCAGTTAATAAATATACATTTTCTTTGCATGGACACTTTTACAGTACAATAAATTGTATCAAATGACAATCTGCAAAGGACTCCAAAACTAGCACGTGTCTGCACAAATTAAAGAAATCAGTGGGTACAGCAACTAACAATTATCGCGCGAGTTCTGCAGCGTCTCAATTAGTCTAATAAATTTTGACTAAAGTTTTATTACCGTTGATTAATGGAAGATGTGAAGGTCGTTCACCGAGATTGAAACATGAGCTTTTAACACTTTTGTGTTGTGTTTGCTGACCTTGTTGTTAATAATTAATTACCACTCAACCTAAAGCAGTTCATTTTTTAAAACGTTGCTTTGGATCAAAAAGTGAGAGGCAGGATGTATGATGAACTACACCGAATTACGTGACATGATAAACCCAAACCTGTTACAAAAAAACTTGTGCCGATCATTTTACTTGCATTGCTGCAGCATCACAAGGCAAGGTGAGTTATGAAGGCGCTGTGAAGCTACAACTTGTACGAGACCAATTCTCTGCAAATGGATTGCCAGCGACCGTGTCACATACTGCATGGCTGATACTGCTATTTCGCTTGGGATGGCACTGATTGCCAATATGCCAGTGAAAAGGTTACGACAAACAAATGATAAACTTCGCTTTACAAAGCGATTCTGAATTATCGTAATGTTACATATCGTGAAAACAAGATGGAGAAATTTCACATATTTTATTGTTTGGAGCATCTTCTTTTGAGCAGCGTTGTATTTTACCAAGACATCTTGATTTGCAAAACGTTGGTATACACCCATCCTATCTCTGTTTGGTTTTAAGCTAAAAAAAATTGAGGAAAACTACTGTAACTGAGCTTGATAACACTAAAAATTACGACAAACTTAAACCTAAAGTGTTACAATCCCATGTTTTGTTCTCCGAAAGGAAAGCTCACCTCCTCCATTAGTTAGTGAGAAACAAAAAAATTCACAATTTATTAGACTTATTGAAAGAGTTGATGGAATTTATACAATAATTGCAACTCATTGCCTCCAGTAACTTTTAGAAAAAAATATATATAGGTTTTTTGGATACTTTGCGTATTCGCAAAAAATGTTTTTCAAAAAATGAATATCTGCTAATGGAAGGTTTTGACGACGCTAGTTTTCGTAAATCATATTTGCCAGAAAAATAGTAACAAGAGCGCATTTCGCTGTTATTCAATGGCTTCATTTTTTCAGTCATAGATACAAAGAAAACAAAATAAAAACTTTTTTAATTTAAAAAATTTGAAGTAGCTTTCTTTCTGAGATCGTGACAGGAAATGTTGAGCATNCAGGGTCCTTGAACGGCTAAGCGGATTTGTAAAAACTCGCTGATAAAATAAACACGCATCGTCCTTTCTTCCTATTGCCTTCTTATTTCAAAAGTAAAGTTTTACATCTTTCAATCTTCTACGCGTTTCTCTGCTGCTTCTTGATAGCTTGCAAGTACCCATGAACTTACCTCACATGAAAGCTTATCTGTGCTATACAGCCGTGCTAGTCGTGCAGCTTCTTTTCACTCGACCTTCACTGCACCACCTTTGTTTTCCTGTTTGTTTGTTACGTCACTGGGTTCTTTGCATTTTAGTTTGCACAGTAGTTGTTGCACTTGCTTGTTACTGAAAAGGAGATTTAAGAAGAGCAATTGTGTAGTCTTTTGCTGCCTTTCTGCATCAACGTTAATTTCGGGTTTTCTTCCTTGCGGAATGTGCATTAGATACCAAGTAGGTTAAACTGCTTTATCTTGATTTGTAATTGCAATTGGAATAAGATACTGTAAAAGATGATACAATTCAATCACTTTCTAAATTATTTTTTAAATCTATCAGTTTTGCAGTATCCATTATGATGCAAGAGCATGAAGTAGAGCGATGTAGAGACTCTTTGTGATAAAACTCCCACCAAATACTGAAATACAGTATCAATGCTTCTTAAGAAAACTACCCTGATCGAATAAATAACTAAGTGTATGCAAACACACTGACGCAGAAGTACAAGTGATTACTTTCAAATCTGTTTATGATGTCAAATAGCTTTGACACACAACCCAGTCCCGTCGCCACGGGGGGCATTGGTGGGTTCATCCACCAAAGAAAGCTCCGACCCTCAAATTGAAATATGAAACATTATAAGTCAATCAAATTTTGTCAAATTTAGAAGGTCAAGCCCCCTACACAAACGTAATGCCACCTATTGAAGACTTTCTGGCGACGGTTCTGACACAACCTTAATGGTTTTGTGTGTTGAGAGAGTTGATTTTATTGGCGCAAGTGTTAGACAATTTCATGCAAATAAAAGTTATAGCCCTGGGACACCTAAAAAATTGTAAGCCAGGTTTTCTCGTCGGGCAGCCCTCGACGGTGTCATAATTTTCTGTCATGGAGTAAAGTTAATGGCCGAATTGGTGCGAATTTGAATGAGTTGTATTTTTGAAAAGGATTTTAGTGTGTTGGATGATCACCACAGTTGCGCAAGTGTGCTGAGTCTTAACCGGTATCTATCATGGAGTTTCCCACTTCTACAATGAGCTGAGTATGACAAATAAAGTGCATAAAACTGGGGGCAAATCTCAGTTGCTTGTCGGAAAAGTCGTCGTTGCATGCGGAACGGCTGGTTTTCTGAAACGCTACAAACAACAAGGCAGCCTATAGTTGTTGCATTATTTTCGTTCTGAATCTCAACTAAACTGCCTGACATTTTAGATCTCCATCCAAGGCGTTAGCTCCCACCCTTTTTGAAGTTTATTTTCACAGATTTATTGGTGCACATATCTTTATTTACAGTACAAGAGGCTTCTGACTAGCAGCAGAGAATATACTTCGACGATGGCGACAGTGGCGCAGCCAGCCCAAAGACTTTCGAGAACTATTGCATTGTGTAACGTCTTCACTCCCACACGCAAAACGCTAGACTTTTAACATACATCGCAGTAAAGAGAAAAAAAACACAAATACACGAAAGAAGACGAGGATATATACATTGCGGTAGTATAGAGTATACGCTTGATGGCGCTAATGCATTTACTGTACTTTGAT
>JGI24021J15306_10001485_pt1 | contig 23092 bp, 11 predicted proteins | sample Ectturendosymbi1_FD_15306 | JGI IMG/M metagenome (IMG submission 15306) | reverse complement strand
GGCTGTAAATTGCTCTGACGAATTGATGAGTGTGTTGTACTCCCTTGTTTTAACGCACAGACTGATATTTTTGCAGTTACGAACTGTGTATCGTAGCGTTCGGTGTATTTTCCTCCGATAGCCTAACTTGGAGCGCTAATAGGTTATATTCAGTGCAATGACACATAAAATAAGGAGAGTGGATGTATAGAAAAACGTGCATATTATGTCAACGAACTTCGCTAAAACGTTGGTTTGGAAACAGGACTATGACGTCAAATTGTGACGTCACAAACAGTGCACAACAAATACAAATGACTACCCTATGCCACTGAATGAAACCCCCCCCATGAAAATTTTCTGCGTACGCCACTGTCATGCACTTATGTTTAGTTACTGAAGTAGTACAAACAAAGCAATCACATGCGAAGCAGATATGACATAGGCCGATTTCTATAGTCCGACTGCTTTGCCAGGAATAATTGCGGCATTTTGTAGCCAAGGCAATCTGGTTTTGTCATTGACAATTATGACAATCCTATCAACAAGAAAAAACAGCTAAAAAGCTGTTTGGTTTAAAGAAAAATAAATAATTGCATTTAAGAGAAACACGTTGGAGCTTATATTTGCCATAACCGTGAAGCTTAGCATGTATTGCATTTGACTTTTGTATTGCGGAATCAAGGTTTCTTTATTCAAACTTGTGACCCCGATCACTTTGCCACTGCTTGCAGGTTACATGCTGCAATATATTTTCTTTGACCTGAACAGAACCTCAAGACCATAGTTCCACATAGATTTAAACGAAAAACTAGCAACAAACTCACTGACTTTCGCCCCATGTTCATTTGCATTCCACAGCGGTCAAGATTGCTGAAAAATTCTGTTTGCAATTGCTGCTTCTTAAGTTTTTCATTTGTCCTACCAAAATCATTACCTGGGCTAAAAGACTCATAGAAATCTGAATTGCGATGGCAGCAGACATTGTGACTATACGAGATATCGTAACTGTCCCTTACAGCTCATAACAGGTCTTGCATGTGTCGCCATGTCGCACGCAAGACGTACTCGCGGAAATGAATTCGGTTGAAGAGCAAAAAGTTTTAGTTTCAGACGTGATATGGATACGTTACGATTAAATACTTTATTCTTCTTTTCCCCTCACCTGTTAGTTTAGAACAGGGGTTCCCATACTGGGTTACATGTAAACCCTTGGAGTACATTTAAGGTTAGCAAACCCTTGGAGTACATATAAGGTTAGAATGGAAAATACGTTCATATATTATTCATTTCGAATTATTTACACATACATCAGTGAATGTTATTTTCAAAAATCATGATATACTTATTGGTCAATACATTTTCGTTACTTTCCTCAGACTTTTTGTCATAAGAAATTTTAGGGGCACGTGCTCATCTACCGAAATGCTGAAGGGTTACATGGTCAGAGAAAGTTTGGGAACCCCTGTTTTAGAACGCAGACCTTGAACTACCCAAAACAGTGTTTCCCAATCAATGGACCATGGGGCGGTTTTCAAGAGCGTCATACAGCTAGTGGCAAGAGTATTTACAATATGAATTGCATTTGGAAGACAACATAAAGTGAGTCAAATATAATAAACCAAATTCGTAAAATATGTGCGTTTGCCTTAAAACTAGCGCAAGACACAAAGAAAACGTTACATAGCACTACAACAAATTTACAACCAAAGCAACTCATCTTAGTTATACCCCGACCCATCCAGAAAAGATCATTCCCTTTCCTGCCGGATCCTGGCCTTTTTCGTTGTCACATCCTGACAAATATATGACGAAATGTTCTACTTCTTGCAAAACTAATCTCGTGAATTACTTTATGAAAACCGAATTGTGCAGAAATGAATCGCAAAGGCTGCACGACAAAGTATCTGCCAAACGTCTGAGATCAGAAGCAGTCCAAGGCAGGTGAGCAGCAATGCAATGCCCGAGCAGTGACATCACCTGCACCTGAGGGTAATGAGCTACATGTCAAGACTAATTTCGGACAAGGTGTTTTGCTATAGAAACAATCTATTTTTTGCACATTTGGCGACACCGCCCCCTTACAAGTGCGACGTCCTGCGTCCGACAATTTTTTATCATTTGAAAGCGTCACGCGCAACTTACGCCGACAGCACCTCAGGTTACGGAAACTGGTGCAGTGTTAACAATTTTTTGCGGCTGTCACGTTAAAACCGAACGCCTCACGCACTTTTACCACTTACCTAAAAGGGTGATGGTGCTTCGCTGAAAGGTATTCGCGGCGTCGGAAACACCAGCTACTTCAGTAACTCTTGAATGAGCTTAACTGAATGATTTTGTTGGAGTATTTGTTTGGCCTAATGAAAACGAGTTGTTGCAGAGTAACCGAAAATTTTTAGTGCACTTGGCAGCAATGCCTTGCGTATCGACGGACAAGTTACCGTTTACGTGATATGCCCAGGGCGGTGCTTTCTGCCAATTGTAGCAGTGGTTCGTGTAAAATCAGCAATTGTCAAGTTTTGATATTAGTTCAACCACCAAAAATCACTCCACCATCATTTCTTATGAAACTTCGCTGCGCACAGAGCCTGGAAAGCTTTTGCGACTTTAGAACTCACAGTATTTCCTATGCTACCCAAGCTCAGTTCTTAAGTTAAATTGCACGCTCTGAAATTTATTTGCTTTTTTGACCGATTCTAAACACTAAGCACCTCTTGGCGCAGCAGGTCAAAAATTTAACCCCTTTTTTCTGGAGTACTCCGTCTGAAAGGAATGTGGCAACTTGCACGTCCGGTCGGGAAGGAGCCACTTGCACTGCCACATATGTCAAATTTTCAGTGAAACAAATGCGCACCACGCAGCTTTAAATTTGCTAATGCGTGTAAGCTATAGGTGTAGATTTTAGGCGGGGTGATAACGGAGACCTTACTGCCATTTTCGCGTTATTAATGCTCTATTATGCGGGCTTTTGGCTATAACTTCTCCCTCTGTTCACACGCGGTGAAACTCAACATTTTACTTAGCGCAAACAGAGAACATGAACTTCACCTTGAACTGTGGCGACGAAAGGCTTCTCATCACCCTGATTACTAATTTGCTGTACTTTTTCTTTTATGAAAGTTCGCGTACCTGCGGCGTTTCTTGGAAAATTCACAGTGAAAGTCAGTGTAAGGGGTCGCATGCGGTTTTACATTCACAAAGACGGGGATACCCCGCTTTTCGGTGGATTTCCATCAAAAGAACATCCGCATACAACGAAGCTCCCTGTCACAGAACAACTATAAACTTATGACAAAACCAGGATAATTCAGATCTACCTACCGTCCACTGGCGTAGCCAGCCCAAAACTTTTTTGGGGGGCAAAATTGTTGATTTTAGTCTAGCAATATTATTTTGTTTGGGAAATCGCCTCTCAAAACACAAAATGACTGCATACTTTAAAAATCTGGGGGACAAGCCCCCCCCTGGCTACGCTTATGCACCCGTCTGCGGTTAGTTCGAATATCAATAATTTTACTATCCGGATATTACCGTATATTTGTATTTTAGCTAACCGGTAACTAACGGCTACTTGTTAGGCAATTGATTTCACCAGATTTGCGTGAATTGTAAAATCATGACATAGTTTTATTGTAAATACAGTACACACACGCACTGTACGAGCGTATGTGAAGAAAATCATGCATTTTTACCACTTACTGTTTCTGTAACTCATATCTAATGAAACACAGCGCATCTATTGTGGAGTCGTGTAAACGAGGGCTTGTATTAGAATAATAATTACGGGGTTTTTGCAGAACTTAGGTCGCCCGCATCTGGAAACGAAGATCCAAACTCACTAAAAGAGTGAAAAACGCATGGTAACGTTACTTTTTTATCCGGTTAACCGACATTATTGTATCCGGATATCAGAAATACTCTTGGTTATACCGTCAACCGGATAATCCAGCCCTGCTCCCGTCACGCAATGCAGTTGTCAATAAGACAGGATTGTTTTTGTTAAGGCGCCGCCACGTCGGCATCTTTCACCGGCTCCCAACGTGCACAGGGAAAATGAAATGGCATACAATTTCATGACGTCATGTTCATGCTGATGGAAGGTTTATTTGGACCCTCTTTTTGAAAGTCATGCCGACGCTATTGACTGCCTTTCTTTTGTTATGTGGCAAGGTGCCTAGCTCTCTTGTCAGGTTTAATTTTTCGGCTCCCCTTGTAAAAGCGCTCACACAAAAAATTCAGTAACTCGGTTGCTAAATCCGTAAACCTCTAGCAGAGTATCCGCCATCTTAATCGAAAGTTAGGTGTTCGGTCCTCAGCCACTGAAATCTCGCCCGTCCCGGCAAGAAGGAAACTTCACATTTTCTCATGTCGCCAATTGTCGTCACCTTCACGTGTAACAAAAAATGTGTCGCGCTATGCGTTGAAATGCTTTTCAAAAACAGAATGAAAACCCATGGGGCGCTGAAAATATCGCTATCCGCGCTGATATGCGAAAAATCGCGTCCTTTTTCCATTGTGTCTTGTTATCATCGTCAGGAATAATAACATTCGTAATAGTTTTGTTTGTTTTAAAGATGGGGTCCGCAAAAACAACCGTAAAAGACAGACTTCTTTTCAACAAGGGCTCTAACCAACGAAACATTTAAGAACACACGTCCCGGATTCTAATGCGGTGGCATCTACTTATCGCGGAAAATGCGGTCGGTTGAAGACAACATGAAGTGTCGGTTGCGTCAAGTAAAATATTTCCAATTGCGCATTCGAGAGGTAATAAGCGATGGCAATTTTTTATCCTTTTCACTCTGTTTCTGACGAAAACTTCGGCAATTTTTGTTTGCTTTTCGGACGAACTTGCAGACGTTGCTCTAATTCCACATGCGACGAAATGGTCTGATCATTACTTCAACGTTTCACAATTCCTAACTTAACGCAACTTCCAGGGTTTGAAAGATAAAAATTATAGTCGCCCCACGCAGAAGTGAACTTTGCGCCAGGTTTGGGGAACCTGTTGTTATCACGGGGCGCATGAATCGTGGAAAATCATTGGCGGGCCGCAAAAATTAATCTATTTTATCTTAAAATTTTTACTTTATTCTCCAGAGGAAACTAAGGAGAGAAAACTATTGTCAAGGAGCGAGGAGTGAGAGAAAATTCCCCTGACTTACTGTCTACGTGTCTGCTTTTCATGGAGTTGTTTTGACGCGATGTTGTGTTCCAACTTTGATAACGGAAATTCTGATGCGGGCCATATTAAATGTTCACGCGGGCCGGAGGTCCCCCACCCCCCGCTTTGCGCCACCGCAAGGTGCCCGCGCATTTCACAACGGTGCTTCACGGCTTTGATGAAGGTGAAACTTCCGTAACTTCCTGGAGGATTACGTGACAACGTGGGAAGAAACGAGAAAACTTCAACAACCCATCCTTTGCACTGCAACCACGATATAACAACAGGATAGATGCGGTTTTATAGAAATATTGGAACAAGGATAATTTCAAACGCGCACCACTAAGAAAACTTTCGGCCTCTCCTTAAGAACAATAATAAGCGCTACAATCACGACGCCACAGCTTTCTCGCAGTAATTAATAGTCAACGGAAATTTGTTTTTACTTAACTACCCTTGAAGCGTGTAGTTTGGGTCAATCAATGGTTTGTAAGACTGAAGGAAAACCGTTGCTGTAAATTTTTTTTCTGGATTCCAGTAGAACGTTCCCATGAGCAGAATAAAAGAACGAAGCCACGCTCGTATACATTGAGTTTTACTACAGCAAGTACGTTTGGAAAGTGTCATCTATAAAAACAAGTTGACAGTAAGCCAACCATACACGCATACTCACATGCAGGCCCGTAACAAGCTTGGGACACTAGGCGAGACGAAGAGTTTTCTCAGAGGGGCCAAAATTTTTTAAACTATGTCCAACACATTTTTCCAGGGGGGCGAAAAATTTTTCAGGGGAGGCTTCGCCCACCCTGCTCCCCCCAAGTTACGGGCCTGCTCACATGCTTTATTTCGAAGCGAAAAGACGCAATCATAAAGTCGTGTAATGGAATTTCTGCGCAGTCGAGACTTTTAGCAGTTCTCGGTTAGAGATCAGAATTTGCTGCCACACAGAATTGGGCGCTGATTGATTTTCACGGATCATATACGGCGCAACAACTCCAACAGAGATGCAGAATAAAACTCACGAAAGTTCGTGGTGAAACGCAAAGCAAACGCAACACACTTCGTACCAGTAGCACACGCGCAGTTGCGGCATAGTCCACAGGTAGGAGGTCGTGAGGCAAAACGTCAAATAGTGAAGATGTAGAATCTGCGGAGCAAAAGCGCCTTTTCTGGTATTCATGAACGTGAAAACGATATTAAGTTGATTTGCTGGCCCTGCTGTTCTTTTTACTGAATATGCAGTTGGTGCGTGCCTCAGAGAGAATTCGCCTCCAACTAAATTAATAGCAAGCGGTTTTCAGGAGATGATCGCAGTAACATCAACTGCTCACATACAAGGCTGCCGGAATCAAGTCAAAAGACTTATTCTGTACTTGTATTCAAACAGTCTATCATTTAAAAGCATTGTCGAAAATTTACTGCGATTATTCAAAACAGTCTGTAGATCGAACCTGCGGGGTATAATTTTCTAAATTTAAACGAACTCTTCCATATTTCGGAAGACGCGCGCCTCGACGCCGTATAAGCCGCTGATGAACTATGCTGTGGATCAAAACTGCAGGATTTGAAAAATGCGCTTGACGCGGTTGCTACGGACGGAAGGCACAGCGAGCGGCGTGTCCACTTTGCTTGTCGCCGCGAGCTCGGATTGGATGACTGGGCGTGTTTGGCTCTTTCGTCATGTGGGCGAGTGGTTGGCCCGTTGCGGCGTTCTGCGAATACGGCGATAAACGTGGGTCAATTGTGGAAAATGTCACGCCTGGGGGCGTTTCGCGTTCAATTTACACTTTTCATGAAACTGCGAGAGAGAAATGTTTCGAAATGGATTAAGTTGCGATCGTTCGCAACGTCTAACTATGCTCTAGAAATCAGGGTCAAAAGCACAGAGAACCGCGTTATTTGACTTGACAAGGTTGACATTAGCGTAATAAACACTATACTCGATCAGGAAGAAAACCCGCCACTTACTCTCATTTGTCGAAACAACAGAGAAATAATAGATCTGCTCTTGCCACAGGGGTAAGTAGTAAAACTCAGCATCCAGAAAAGCGCTCTTTTCAACCATGGTACCACAAGAAGTTTCTAGAAGTGTCGCGAAAATGCGGTATAACTAGCGCTGCCCAAGCAAATATACTACAGTGAAAGGTTCAAACGTAAATAAATAAGTTTGTTTCACAAGCGCCGCTAAATGAATGAATAAAAAATGGGCGATGATGCGTTGGGAAAAAACAAACACGCGCATTTCAGCGAATGACCCCGAACCTTAACTTCAAGCGCAAACACAGAAGCACTAAAAACGCATGACGTATTAAATAGACAGCGACACAACAATCAGACCGATCCTTTTTCTTGATGGCACCAAAAAACCGCTGCCGTTTATTCGGGTTCCCTATTTCTAAGGGATGCGGCAGCTTTTGATGGAAAAAAAACTTAATTAATGTCGAGTGATCAATTCCAAGTGTCGGACACTTTCCCGGGCACTCTTAAAAACAAAGTGATCGATCGCCGATGAATGGAAACCGGTACATTCGATCGAAAGCCCCAGGGAAGACGCTAGGCGAGGCGTCGCAACACATCCTCCTTAACACATTTATTCCTTCTGAAATTGCAATCGGTTGACAGCTTTTACGTCAGTGGCCTTTCATTTCCTTCATAAAAAATGCTGATTTCCCACTCTATATAAAAAAAATTCAGCGCATGTTTTAAACGACCTTGCAATCGACGCGTAATTTCTTGAAAAGAAAAATCACCTCAGAGACCGGGAGTGACGTTTTTATGCTGCTAAGAAAGGAAGAAAACACCTCACAAACCGGGAATAGCGTCCTTGCTCAACCGGGATTAATAATGCATGTAGCAGCGAGAAACCGTCACGGTCAGAAAAAGCCGATGTCGTAGCATCGCCTGCAAAAGCTTTCAAATTTTGGCACCAAGGACCTTTTGAGCGGTTCAAGTTGAAATCCGAACACGTTCGACGAGCGTCTGATAAATCTCTGACTAAGTCGTTTGAGGAACCTGAGCGTTTCCAGTCGTTCGTTTGCATTCTCAATCAACGGGCAGATTTTGTCAGTGATCTATTGATGTTTACGACCCTTTGATCTCGTCACTTTCGTTTAGAAAATTCATGGCTTGGAAAGCCTCGGGGACTTTTCGTTACAAATTGAAGACGGCCAACAGCTCACAGATGCGGGATTCAACTAGTCTTGGCCTTTCCCATTTCTTGTGTCAGGATTGCGATTACGCGCGCATGGGCTTTGCCGAAATTGATATCCCAGCCACTAAATCCGTTGCCGGATGCCGAACAAATTTACAAGGCGATTAAGTTACCGCGCTCTCTCAGTCAACGTAATCCAATCAAATGATGACTGCAAAAACGCGCACCCACCAAAACACTTCCTGTCCAAACGCAACGCACGGACCGAGAAAAGGAACCGGGGTAAGTTGCAGTTGTTGCTGTGAGCGAAACGAACAAACATCAAGCACATCAGAAACAGAAACATAATTTTTGCGCTGGGAAGACGTATGACGCGCGATGTTATTTCCCACACAAACGCGGGCGCTTTTGATCGAAGCAGGTTTGTCCTGTGACCGATTAATGACTTAAAAAGTGGAAATAAACTGAAAGCAGCGCCTAACGCTTGACGTTTTTGCGGCCAGACCAAATAGTTTTTTTTACAAGTTTGGAAATGCGAAATACAAAGTAAGCCCGTGCTAGGTAGTTGCTCATACATTTATATTTATGTATACACACCTTTCAGTGTTTGGCTTCCCTCTAATATTGACTGTCTCTATCAACTTACACCTACCGTTTAATGCGCTACGACCAACCAATTTTGCGTTCTTGTGCTATTCGATGACCTTAGCGATACGGACGATGAGTCTGACTCAAAAACAAAATATGTAATAATCAAGCAGGTCAAGGTTTCGGGAAAGAAATATTTTTTTCCGATGATAGATTGGATAACCGCGAATATATCTTCTGCAAGTAACTCACACGCAGGCGCTCGAAGCAGCTGCGTGAATATGGATTTACGCTTTTTGTTACAACACAACTGCATTTGCGTGGCAGGCCAAAGCAGCCGTGTGCTTGCAACGTGACACGTCCTCCACGCATCAGCACTCCGCATCTGTAGACCCGCGCGATACGAGACAAAAATGCATAAGTTTTGTTTACCATGAGCAGCAATAGACATCTCGTAGCGCCCATCAATCCAATGCTTGAAAATTATGCCTTAAACATCTGTGTTCCTGTCTACGCAGCTGCTTTTGAAGTGAGTTGATGTTCAGAAACTTCACACACCGGTTCATTTTTTTAAAGCAATTACGGTCGAATCGAGTCACAGGTTTTGTCCTAAATTTGCAGTGTTTCCCAACCGGGGGTAATGGCACCCTTTGGGGTCGACATATCAATTATTTTAATTCAAAAGAGTGTTTGTCAACATTTCCTGACTCATGTTCCCCTTGCATCTTCAAATAAATCGAGTGATCCTCCGTGATTCAACTTCGCGACTGCACTGCTTATTAAGCGAAGAGCGCAAAAATGTCTTCAAAATGACTAATACGCTCCACCAGTGGGACAGCCGCCCCACGCAAATGACAACACAAAATGACAAGCAAGAGCAGTTGCACTGAAGACAGAATTTCCTTCTGGGCCAAGCCACACTTTATTTTCTACTTAGTGCAGGCAGAACGAATGAAATCACGCTCTATCTCTGTTCTACCGAAGTCTGCGAACGAGGAAGGGTCGGTTCCTACAATTTGCTAATTAGCTGAGAATGGCGTGACGTCATTACCTTTCGGAAGTAACTGCTTTACAAATGCCGTGCAATTCTAAATACCACGCTATACTGAGACGACGGTTGTTCACAACATTGCAGAGTTTATGCTGTTTTCGTATCACGGCAGGGAGCTTTAAAACAAGAAATTGGTGACTGCCTGTGTAGTGCAATCTGACGTAGTAACAAAAGTCGAGCCGCAACGATACAGCAAAAAACAGGTGCCGCCCAATGCAACGAAGCTTTTTGTCAGAAGTTAAACTGAGGTCGTTTAATATTGAGACGTGTAAGCCAACTTTACAGGCCTGAGGTAAAAACTCGTGACCTTGTCAAAAACATGGCTTTGAAAAATTGTAGAAGCTAAATCATCAACAAAAATTAATGAAAAACAAATTTTGAAGAACAGTTTACGGAATCTTAGCAATGATGTTCCATAGACTGATTCACCAATTGTTCAAATTCCGTAAATGGCAAATTTCCATGCAGCTCCACAAAACGCACCATCCCAAAAACGCCATGAAAAGATGGAGGTCGTTTGCACATTCCAGAAATCGTAATTCTCAAGTCTCAAACATAACGCGACCTCGGGTCACACGAATCGAAACGCTTTGCTCACGTGATAACACCGGACGGCCTCTTGAGATAATTGCTCCCCGTTAAATGTCATAAATTCGAAGAAACGCACTGGTGTCCGTGGGCGATTTTGTGAGATCTGTTATTATCGCATGCCGACTAAAGTATCAACCAAAATCCAGAAGGTACCTGGTATTTTTTGTAAAAAGTTACGAGACGGGCCAGGTGCATGAAAGACATGCGCACATCAAGCACCGAACAAGTTCGCAAGTATCACTTTGGACAGGAAAGTGGACATTGCACTGACGGGAGCATGCCTGAAGGCCTGTGTTTAAATTCGAGAAGGCAGAGTGGCAAATGCAGCTTGCGATGTCGCAATGCTGAAAAAAAGAGAAAAAGAGCTATTCACGACAATTTTCGGGCTTTAGTTTTACTAATCAGTTTGATTGACAAAATTTGCGCCACGGAACGGGGAGTTTGCCAGACAACTGACGTTGAAACCGCCTATTGTATTTGCATATAAACCTGTCTATTGCGTTGTATTGCAGCGTTTGACCGAATTCACGAGCATTTCGTGACACGCGTTGTTAGAACGAAATACACGATAGCTGCCAACACCGCGACGTCACATTAATCAACAAGTTTAGCGGTGGATCCGCATCGATTTTGTCTCGAATGACCCACCTGTTGCTAAACGGGCTGCGCAAATCCATTATCCCGATCACAGCGTCGCAAACTGAAGGCTTGACGTAAAAAAAGCGGAAAGACCGACGCCGAACGTGTAGCGAGCGGGCAGACGGCAGCCGCTCAATACACTCCGTAATTAGTCCGCAAATGCGATAATTACACCTTTTACCGGGTGACTGATTCCGTTAGGATGCTGGCAGCTGTGAGCAGGACGCTCTTTTCTGGCGGCACGAAAGAAACAATGAAAGTCGAGACGCAATAGCGTGGTGAATAAGTGAATCGCCCATGGCAACGCGTTGATAAAAAAAGGGGTGCGAGCGTTGCGCAACTTTCACTAGAATTCGGTAGCGGTACAGAAATGTTACAGAATATGCTGCATTACCCGTAAGAAGACTTGCAAAAAATGCGGGGCATCAAAACGAAGAAACGAAAAATTGCATTGTGATTATTAGTCCCAAAAAAGTTGAAGCAGCAGTACTGTAGAATTGGATGCTGATCTCAAGGTAACTCTGCTGTAGTCAGGCCTGGGTTTGCGCTTTGAAAGCCACTGAACGTGGAGTTGTTGAAGCGCTTCAGCATAGCTGGGTTAGTCTCTGCGCCGCGACAACTGACAAACGCATGTTGTCTGTCGAACGCGCGACCTTGTTCGTCTTTGCTCACAAGTAAATCTCTACACTCATATGTCGATTAATACCACTCGAAAACTTTTCCGAGTGAATGTATCGCCGTGTAATCAGAAAACAAACTACAGATACGATTTGAGTTCCAATGTGGCTCAAGTCACTTTATTCGAGAGCGAAAGAAAACAGAAAAACTCCGTCAGCGCCAACAAACATAGAGATCGTGGCAGCAAAACAAATCAAACGTAACAAGCGTCCTGCGGCAAGTCGAAACAGAAGCCAATAACCGAAGCCGCAGAGGTAAGCTAACAGGTCACGCGGAGCGCATAAAGCGCTTGGCAGCAAGCCAACAGCGCATCGCAACCACGGCACGCAACGCGTTCCGCCACAACTGATGATTCTGTTCACGCTGCAGCTCTCGTTAGAGATTTTGTTGGTACGAGCCGGCACGTACCTGCACGTTGGGATGGTGTCGCTCGACCAGGACGGTACCGGCAGGGGGTGCGGGCGGAGTTTTGGGCCGGCTGGCCCCGGTCACGATGGCCGTCAGCGTTCGGGTGCGAGAAACGGGTCTGCGTATCACGCCAGTCGGCTGCCTCGCAAATGTCTGTGCGTGGTAAGTAGACGTGCCCGGCTGCTGCTGTGACGTCACCTGTAAAGTAGTGAGGCAATTGCCCTTTCGAGAGTCCTCCATCTGTTTGACCACTGCATTTGTACCCTCTTGTCTGATTGCGCAACATACAACGACCATCAATCATAACCGCTGTTCAAGCGAAGGTCTGACAAACTGTATCACAGCGTAACTACGTAGTCGTTTACAGCGGACTACAGGTAATCTGCGTTTCTTGACGACACCGATACTGGTTGTGAAGAGTTTTCAAAAGCAGAGTTTAGAAGGATTATAATAACTAGCAAATGAAGGCGGCGTACGAAGCGAAACGCACCGTTATGCATTCGACGTTAGCTTAGAACAAATTTGAATAGTTGAAAAACGTTACGGAACGACAGGAATGAATATTTTAAAGCTTAGGTTCGATAAAAATATATTAAAGTTAACCCTGCAAATTCAATAAAATGTCACAAATTTAATGGATCACCCGTAACCACAATGTTTCACAGCATCAGCCATTATTTGACAGTAACGAAGCTATGCGGTTCGAATAGCGTCGTTTCTTTTGCAGCCTCGTCTAAATTTAGTCTCGCGGGATTGTAGAAACAATACAGCTTTGGGGGAAAATGATACCGATGGTCTGTTTACTAACAATACAAAAGGTTAAAAAACACTTTTTTACCAAATAGCAGAACTTAAAATAAAAAAACTTTGGCGCAAACGACTGTGACGAGGTTTGCAATATACGTTATAAGACGCCACATCGACTCGGTGATTGGACGCAGGCACACTATTGTCGCAAACGCTAGGGTGTGTCAGCCGGTTCAGCGATTTGCTAAAACCTAACAAAGGAAAACATGGAGATAGCACTGCAATGCACACTCACTGGAGGTGCCACAAAATATTAACAATAGCTTCTCTCAGATACCAGGATCAACAACAGTGTTAAAAGCGCAGGTGTTTTTCTCGCAATAGCAAATTTGTGATTGACACTTCTCGGCACTGTGCTCCTCACCTGACTGGGCAGCGGCGAAGACTTGATTCCATCCTCGGTAAGGTTGTTGGGGTCATTCGTTGGAACAGGCCTTCGCCCGATATCGCGCGAATGACCGGGAACAAGGCTGGCTTCCTGCTGCGGCTGTTCTGCTTGCGTCGCGCACGAAAGAGCGTCAACAGCGGCAGCTAGCGTCTGGACGTCTTGCTGGACTGTGGAGCACACACAGGGAATCGTGAAAAGTTTAAAGGCAATAAAGAAAGAGACGATGCATCAGTTACGCTGCTGTAAATCTCGCAAATCGTTTTAGGAAACACGCTGCACTTGCAACACCATGGCTGCTGGCGTATTATTTGAGCAAGTTTTTTTATAAGGAAAATGTTAGGCACCCGATATGGACCTGTTGGGACCCGATTTCCCTGATTCTAGGGACCCGAATCGGGTCCCTAAAATACCTTAAAAAACCCTGATTTGAGGGAGAAAAAGTCTTCAACTTTGCGAGACCGGTACCATTAGCGTGTTTCTCAACTCATCAATATCGCAATTTTTAGGTCTGACTAATGCGCGGCACGGAGCGAGCGACAAACGAGCAGCGACAGCGTTGGAAGAAAATCGACAAGTTTTTCCCATTAAATAGTTGAAAAATGACTTGCCGCTTTTCTATCCCACGCGCAGCAACGAGATAAACAACGTCGCTAGCATGGGAAAAAATTTCTATGAAGAAATCGATAACTGAAAACATGCAGTGACATTTGCAACCTTCTGAAGCTCGGTTTTCGTCGCGACAAAATATATGAGGTGTCAACTGTGCTCGTGCCTTCCGACGGTGCTACTTAGTCTTCACGGTAAACGTGAGGAAAGTGCGTATCTGGCTAGATTTCCCCACCTGATTGATCATCTTCACCCTGAAACATGGACATCGCTTCAAGATTCAGAGCGCACACTCCGCGCATGAAAGCTTTCTTCATCGTCTCCTCATATTTCTCGCGCTGGGCGTGGAGGAGCTCGACTTCCTTCCGAGCGCTTTGCAGAGCTTCATCAGCCTGCAGAAGCAGTTCATTGTTAGGTAACGCCAGGCCACGAACACACCTACATCCGCCGGTGTAACAGCTACAGCCATGAATCAACTGATGTTACATTAATCTAGAGGGTCCTTGACGCGTAGTGCCGTTGCTGAGTTGTGTGTACTAATTAATAACATCCGTGCAGGATACATCACGCAGGCATGATGCAGAAAATCGTTCCAGTAAAACCGGCAGAGCAATACAGTGCGACGTTTAAGATTGCTACGAGAGAGGCGCTGGCGCTGGTCTGCGTCTTCATGGGTTGACGGAGGGGTGACGTCGTGTCAGTGGCAAAACTGCCCTGAAGTCAAATCTCAACAAGCCAATCCGAAAAATCTCGGTCGCAGACGGAACAGAGGGGAGCTCAAAAATTTCGGCGGGGGGTAATTGACCGGTTGCCCTCGCCCTGGTTGCAGGCCTGCTTCGACATCGCCAGACTTTTACCTGTGAAAAGTGGTCCACAGTAGACTTACTTAATATTTTCGCTCAGGGCCGGATTTGTTAGTGCGGTCATTCGGCAGTTCCATGCGTGCGGGCATGCAAACGATTTAAGAAGTCGGCCGGTTGGACCATCAATCACACAGACTCTAGTCGAGAGTGAGTGCAACAGAATGAAGACAAGCGAGTTTCCAGGAACAACATAAGGAGCATTCGGACATGTGCACAAACGGTTTTAAATATGGCGTTGGACAATAGGGTAGGAAGTCGTTTGTGGGCAGGTTTGGATAGCAAGTGACGCATGCGCCGTGGTGCCTTTAACTGAACCATTTTGTAAGTTTTTAAAACATTGTTTCAGGTGCGCAATCACGAAAACGTGACACAACTCAACAAAATTTCCACAAAAAGATGGGATTTACGCACACAAGCGGTAGCCGCTCCTCGATCACGAACCGACCGCAGTTTTGCGCACTAATTGCAACGCTGACGAAAACCCGCTGACGAATGTGCGGCATGTAAGTAGAAGAGCTGTCTTAAAACTCACTACCAACGCTGTTTCATAACACTTAATTGCAGTTCACTCCTGTCCATTTTCATAGTTCATAAATGAAAGATCAATGATAGGTAACGTTGTAACACGAGCATTATGCTTTGATTTATTTCAAAAACAACTTTTCTGTGCAAGCAAGTCACGAGGATTTGAAGGTGAATTAAATGCCACAGAACAAAGGTCTCGCAAACAATTCTCCGAAGAAGTCATTGACGTTGAATCTGCGCAAAGTCGTGACGTACAGATGTAGATTTGCTTCCTGAGTACAACACATGAAATAAAATTCGTGTCTTGTGATAGCTGTCGCTACTTGTCTTACGCGACCGCTACATCCCCTCACCCTGCAATTACGCATTCAAATTCATTAATTTTCAAATTTGCAGAATCAAGCAACGATGTGTAATAACTGCAAGCGACTTTTGAAACAGACCAGGTAAGAACACCACCACATGCATTTGCAGCACCTTCAGTTTAAACAGATCGAGCAATCACGGTAATTTATGCATTGCCTCCAGCAGACCACAGTGCGAGTCATCCGAGTGCATATATGCTTTAGTACAGCGTTTCGAAACCCGTCTCTTAAGGCTTTACGCCTCGGTCCCAAGCCCCTCGCTTCGAGACTNAAATGCTTTACGNAAAGCCCCAACAGTTCCACCTTTGGTAAAGATCCAGTCTGCTGCTGNTTTCATTCTCGGTGAAGGAAAAAACAGAAGCAAGTTAGCGAATACGGATAAAACTGACGAAATTCTAAACTCATGGAAGTCCCGATGTCTTTTTTTAGTCACACACGTTAGTTTCTACAAAATTCATGAAAATCCTAGTGAAGTGCCACATATTTCGTTTCGGCATGAAACATGTAGTCAGGTTTTAGTTTCCTGTCGACAAATTTTTAGGTCACCGATTTTTAAACAAAAGCTCGGTGCCAAAGTTTTAAGTCTCGGTTTCGGAAGTTACGGTCTTGATTGCTTCACTGGGCACTTCTCAACCAAGGCAGGAAAGGTCACTACGTACAAGTTGCGCACGCTTTGCTTCTGCGAAAATTAAGAAAATCGGATTTTTAACGCAACTTTCCTTTTCATCGCACATGGGCGCTCACGTAAACATGACGTTGGTGTTTGACTCGATCACGATTCCCGCAGTCTAGAACAGGAGATTTTCACAGGCTCTCCGGCCTATCGTTGTCAATGCGTTTTTACAGCGATTGTGGAGTCAATCTCAAACTCCATCGCTCCATTCCAGGGCCGGCCCACGCATGCGCAGTGACTTGCTACCAATCGCAAAACTGGTCCTGACAGGTTGGCACTTGGCCGGCCCGCAAACAAGACAGTGCAAAGAGGGTGATTGTCTGGAACGTTCAACGTTGCAACTCAGTTCTTTACCACAACTCTCTATCAGTGGCGTAGCAAGACCAAAAATTTTTTTTGGGCAAAATATTTCATTTTAGGCGAGCAACAGTATTTTGTTTGGAATGAATACTGCTTCTTAAAGCACAAAATCACTACATATATTAAAATTTTTGGAATCCATAGCCCCCCTGGCTAAGCCTATGCTCTCTATGACTCGAAGACCTTGCGGTCATTCTCCTCCCCCTGATATCTGATTTTTTCAGGTGTTAAATAAAATTTCTGTCTGTCTGTCTATAGGTTGTTTTGTTGCGCACTCTTGCTTCTTCCATAAATGACCCATGACATTCACAAAGAAGGTTCTGATTTTATGAGCGAACTTACTTTTTCGTTTCTGGGCGCACTTTTATTTTGTAATGTACAAAAACATCAAGGATGTTGCAAATGCAGAGCCTGAAGGGAGATTACAGGTCTAACTGACCTTAACGACTAAAGAAAGATCGTATGAAATTTGCTCAAAACGACATTTTCAAAAAAATAATGAGCACCATTTATTTCACCTCATTTCAGCCTAAATTTCAAGAACAGTGTTGTAATCAGTAGGAAAAGTTGGGATAAAAATGAGCGACTTTCGCTTCCTGCTGAGCACCCTGCGACGCGGGTCGTCGGGAAAAAAACTCAACGTTAATCTCAAACAGCAAGTTTCCATCGTTCTTTCATTCTTCCATTATTTGAGTGCTTGAGTTCATTGCCATAAAAGGTTCCTGCAACCGACAATTGCAAGACGCCAGGACACCGAAAAGCCCTGGTTTGCCTCCTAGTCGAAAGCTTCCCGACAGCTTATTGGTCTTCTCAAGAAATTTTGGCTTTTTTGCAACATTTAATTTAACTGTTGCAAGATCTTTATTTGTCGCTTGAAATTCTTGAACGCAAATATCGTTAAAGAATGCACCGGTTGTCATTTCACGTTCCACCAAACACAGGGGTGCCCCGTGCGCTCGCTGAAGCGTGAACCCCCAGTGGTGAGGTATTCGTATGAAACGTTACAAGCATAGCGTTTCGTTCAAAGTTTAAAAGTGTGCAGAAAACGATTTATGATCATTTAAGGCAGCTATATCCAACCCGCGGCCCGCATGCGGCCCAGTCGAGGGTTTTGTGCGGCCCGGTTTAGATTTTCGCTGTGGTAAAAGTATCCTACATACTGACAACCTGTCCTTGTTTTGTTACTTTTGAATTTGACATTTTTGATGCAGGTGGTCCTCAGTGCCACTTTATCACGTCTGTTACCATTGACATAGGCGTAGTCAAGGGGGGAGCAATGGGGGCCATTGACCCCCAAATTCATTTTGTGTTTTGAGAGGCAGTATCCCAACAAAAGTGTTATTCGCCTAAAATCAAACATTTTGTCCACGCCCAATTTTTTTTGCACCCCAAAATTTTTGGGCAGGCTTCGCTACTGGCCATTGCAGTTAGGACAGTATATTCGTTTAAGCTAAACTTAGTTTGCTAAGATCAAAGCAAGTGATGCAATGTGCTGCCCTCAATAATATGTCATTCAATATGCGGCCCTGGTCAAGATAGTGACATACTTTTTGGCTCAGTAAACCATTTGGGTTGGACATGGCTGATTTAAGGTTTCCGTAAGTGCACAGCATACCATGTCTTGATGATCTTTCACAGTGTTTCCGACTGCCAGGTCAAGCAGCTGTTATTTTGAAGTAGACCACTGAAGCATATATAGCTGTATAGACGCAACATCGAGCTTTTAATTCAGAAAAAAGAAACTCTGTGGTTGTTTAAATTTTAAACTCCGATATTGCCACGTACTGCAATGCCGGGTTACAAAATGAAAACAGTCTTATTCTCTGAACTAGACTGTTTATAAAAGTGGTGGGGTGGGAAGGAAAAAAGTTAAATACGTCCCGAAAACAACCCCGATGTGAAAGTTATTGAATCTGACAACATAATGAGCACGACCGCTTCGGCACGATGCGCCCGCCCCCCCTGAAAAGAACGATGAGACGCTCGTTTTCAAAGATTTGCCGCAAAGACTAAACCATTTCGTTATTTTCTGGCGAAATATACGAGAATTAAAAGAAAAGCAATTAAGTTATTTGGACGCTATATGCTTGTGGGATGCGAGGCCCTTATTCAGTGCGGACCTCCACTGGTTGGGGTGGTTGGTGTAGCCCTGCTGGTGAGTTAATAACAGACACTTCAAAGCAACAGGGGCCGGCAACCTACGGCACGCGTGCCACACTTCGCACGCAAAGCAATTTCCAATGGCACGCTGAAGTTCTACATTAACAATTTTCTTATGATTCACACAGAGGTATATTGACCTTGGCTTGTATAAAAATACGTGTGTGGTTGACTGGTTGGCACACTGAATGACTTGAAACCTTAAGCCGCACACAGTTTGCAAAAGGTTGCCGAACACAGTAAGGATAGATCGGAGTCAGAGAAGAGTGCATCTGGGGCATAAGTTTATTTTACGCCAGTGACACAATCTGTTATGAAAAAACACGCTCCTTTGATAAGATGTCTGCGGCGAGACAAATGGTGCATGCTTCGAGGTGTAGAGTGATCTCAAACACTCACCTACTGATGGGACATATGCTCTGGTGAATTTAGATAGATGAAACCAAAAACTGGTTGCTCAGTACTTGCCCTGAAGTCCACCTTCGCTAAGTGGCATGACAACAAAGATCGACTCAAATGATACGGAGGCGACAAAACGTCATGTTTTACCGCTACAGAGATGTGTATAGCCTGTAGATAGTTTGATGACACTGAAGCCAGGGGAGGATTTGGTAGATGTCGCGTAATATTCCACAAAAGGCGTTGTTACGGTGATGGAAAGCGCGAAATACCGGGATAATTGACAAAAAATAACTTTCAAGTTTAAAGAAATTTTGACTAGCCATTCTGCAACCACTTACCACAAAAATGCACTGTAACGCGTTTTACATTGGGGTAGTAATTCTACTAACAACATTTGGCAACCTGCAGAAGACATGATACGTTATGGCAACCATCAATTCGTTTGGGGCCACCCTCTTGTTATATTTACCTGCTTGAAACTTCAGAATTCTGGAGACTAAAAACGTCATGTAGCGTTGACTCAGATTGTTTAGAGATAAACCAATTTCACCTGACGCTTGCTTATTTTTTTATTATGATTCTTCGACAAAGAGAAACGTGCATGCGGGCCTGTACGCGTTGTATGAACAGAAAACTCCCAGTTTTCCATTTGGCAGCTGGGACTTGGGATTATTATGTTAGTATCAATAATTAATTTAAAGGTAAATGCTTCGTGCTTGGTTCAATTACAAATTTCTTAGAAACAGCAGATAAAATTGCAGTGCATGCGTTTCCATATGCAGTGTGTTGGGAACTTAAAGTACGTCTGTTTATATGTATGCGAAGATACCTTGCACATGCTAGTGACTCGATTCTAGCTCGCAAGGTATATAAAATGATGTTGGAATCAACCCCCCCAACAAAAAATTCAGTTGGCAGACAATTCCACGCACCATGCAGCTATTAGCTGCCAGTCTCAAATTGAATACCTTCTGCTATTTATAAGTTCAAGTCATCTTCTACCTCATTATACAATTATTTGATTCTTGCACTTTACTGCGAAAAGGGGGCCCTCCAAAGGGCCCGGCAAACCTCTGAAACACCAAAGTGTTGATCTCATGAGAAAAATTGTCGAAAAAATAAAGTGACAAAGTATTGACTTACGGAAGCAAGCCTCGCTTCATAGTCGCTTGTGAGTTTCATGCAGACCTCTTGCGCCTTCTTCTGGCAAGCTTTTTCAACCTTTTCCTTCCACTTGCCTTCAACCAATGAGCGCCAAGCTTGCCAAGCTCTCGTGGTTAGGCAGTGCTGTCGGTAACGGCGAGCCAACCCGCTGGTAAAACCCTGCAAAAAGATTTCCCGAACTCTTTTATCTTTTCCACTCCGTCTGCAGTAATATTGCCGTTTATTAAAACATTTTGCGTTTTGCATCAACATCCTAGTTCGCTTACTCAATTTTACTTTGACATAACTTGTAAACAGTCGACATAGCAGCAAATGCGTAAATTTTTCTGTTATATTCAGATAAAATTACTGACCAACATACAGTGGTAGTTTTTCTCATCTCGGTAAATTTGAATAAGAATGGAAGACTACCACCAATATAGCAAAAAATTAGAAGATTTCTGCAAAAAAACATCACTTATCAAAAATAAAGACAAATGCGATGATTTATACAGAGAAACCAAGAAAAACCATAACTTTCGGCTTGATACACACAAACAACGAAATAATTGACGCAATTAAGTCTTTTGCATTGCTTCACGTGATTACTGTTTTTTTGAACCAGTCTGAGAAATCCATTGTTTCTTCCGAACCTTACTGTGGCAACATACCTGGCGTCTTTCATCCACAAGCCGCAGCTTCCATTGCGACATGGCCCTCGCCATTTCTTGTCGTTCTTTGCTGGTCTGCATTGCGCGCGTCAAATTCGATATCACGGAGTCCTTCCGCGCGAGCGAGTTTTCGTACGTAAACAAGAGTTCTTTCAGGTTTTCGACCTCATCCTAAAACGGGCGGCCGCGTTTAGCAGGGCCGGTGACGTGCTGCCATGACGGGGAAAATGCCTCGCGAATTTCAACGATCAGTCCAGTGAACAGTTAATGTTTAAAAATCATTTTGGTTTTTGGTCTCTGCGAAACAGCTGCCGAAAATGCTAAGCACGATAAAGCGCTTTTCATAGATCATGCTTGTACCGTCTGCAGTAGAACTATGCTTGCAGGAAGCTTAATAAAGCTATTTGCGCTAACACGCTACACGCCACTGGTCAGTTCTGTTCGTGCAATGATGGAATGGCTTTTTGTTACTTGGATGAGGGATTGCGCATCGATCAATACAGTAATTGCTCAATAAATTATCGGTCGCTTCGCTTCTAGCAAATCGCAAAGCGACGCTACACCAGGAAACAACTTTTCGATCATTCGTTGTCACACTATGCCTCCCCAACTGAAGCTTACAACCATTTGCACATACCAAGTCGTTTTTATCGAATATTTCATACGTTTAAAACTTCGTAAAAAAATTGTCACCAAGACAACCTAAAATTAGACATGACGCTGATTTATTACGGCATTTTCACAAATTCCGTAGCGACATGTGCTCGCATAAAGACAAGTGTGCACTGGAAAAAAACTTCTTCAAACGGAAGGTAGACCCTAATAAAGTTGGATGGCACTGTTGCGTTATGCTCTGCCCAACCTCGTTTCGTCATGGGATTTTTGGTATCGCTCGCGCACGATTTTTATGACACTGGAGCGAGACTAGAAGTGTTTCAAGATGCAGTAACAGCAAACCGGAGCACAACTGCATGGGTCCACAATGGCCCGCGTTACCTGCAGTTTCGTGATCTGTTCCTCATATTCATGTTTCATCGCGTGCACCTCATGTTTGTGTCTTTCCACCAAACCCACTTTTATTTGGCTCAGCTCAGCCTAAGTAAAGAAACACCAGGCTTGCTTCGAAAGGTTTACTACGAGGTATTGCAAAATAAAATAAAAAGCAGGGCAATCTTTCTGACAAGCTGGATTTGCTGGAACGTACATGCACATAATACTATGCCGTGTTAAATCAATGCGCAGTATTACTTGCAACCACAGCAGATGTTCTCAACTGACAAACGTATAGGTTTATAGATTCTTCTCGAATGAGTTCGAACTGCGCTTAGGTGTCTTTCAGTAGAGTAATCTTCACAGAAAGCGAACAAGCTAGTTCATGTTGCCACCGCGCAGATCTAGGATTTAAAAAAGTGGGGAGAGATTTGGAATGATCAAAACCTCACTCACATTAGCAATTACTTTTTTGGGGGTAAGCCGGATAGAAATGAGCCGCAGACGTTACGCCTGCTAAGCACACAGTCAACAATTGCGATTCGATTTTCAACAACACATGATTTAACCCAAAAAACGAAGAGCAAACATTGGTTTATCCAGGTCAAACAAATATTGATGGGACAGCAAGCTCTCACACCTTGTTTTAATTTACAATAAATAAACATGAATGTGTTTAGATGCCCTTTCTTTTGGTCGTAAACTTTGTTATTAAACCAATTTACTCCACGGCCGTATAGTTGACTTAGACGTAGTCTATGAGAAACAGACTTACCGGAAATCAGTAGTACCGGGGTTTTCCGGAAGGCCGCCCAGTCTTTAGTCCGCCCATGGGCGCTTATTTTAGGAGGGCGTTTATATGGTGCTAAGATTTCAGTTGAATACGATTT
>JGI24021J15306_10001483_pt1 | contig 23101 bp, 9 predicted proteins | sample Ectturendosymbi1_FD_15306 | JGI IMG/M metagenome (IMG submission 15306) | reverse complement strand
CAACGGTCTCTTCCGCAGGGGTCCCGGATTCGTCCGTAACACTGGTATTTTTATTTGGAGCTGCCATGGTTTACTATTGAGGATAGTCAACATGGCTGGATAGTCAACATGACGCAGTCAACATGGCTGGAATTTCTTTCCCTCGTGAATCGCAAAAACTGATAACAAAAGCGACGATGTTTCGGTGCCGCATTTAAGAAATAAACGAAGGCCGTTACTTCAAAAGAAGTTGGGACACGACATCCCAGCGGATCCCGAAATGCAACACTGTTTGTGAGTAGCTTACGTAGCATAAAGGTAGTTTAAACTGATTCTAAACTGTGTTAGCAGTAATTTCGGTTTTTTTAAATAACATCTATGGACTAGACCAGGGGTTCCCAACCTTTTGTTTCCCATGTACCCTTTAAGCATTCCGATACATGAGCATGTACCCCTTCAGCATTTCGACAGAGGAACGATGAACATGTACCCCTAAAATCTCGCATGACAAAATATTTTACATAGATATTCATAGACATATTTAACAACAAGCATATGATTTTGATATATGATGAACTATTTCGAAATAAATATAATGTAACTATTTTTTTGTCTTATATTGCTGACCTCAAACGTACCCCGTCAGATAGGCAAATATACCCCTAGGGGTACGTGTACCCCAGGTTGGGAACCTCTGGACTAGACTTATATCAAGAGTTACATTTTTGGCAATTCGCCATATTTTTTCCAGTGCATTTTGACCAGGAAAAATTTGAATATTTTTGACTTAACGCTTTTGTCACGGTTGTAATATTTTTTGCCAAAGCGTACGTTTCTCAAGACTGTTTTGTCAGATTTGTACTGAAATCAAGTTGGGACGGAACAATGTACTGTTAAGTTAGTCGATGGCTTTACGCTTTTAATACTGTTGGAACATAGTTATCCTACTGTAGTAGTAAATACTGTAGGAATAAAAAAGCACCAGTTGCCCTTCACATGTATGGAAGAAAAACGAATAAGCATATCGTTTTTTCCAATTGATAGCAGTTGCGGACAGCAATTTGAATAGGAAAGCATCGCCTACGCAGCTACACTCATACGTGTAGGAGCAGGCAAAGGATATTTTGCTCGATTTTCTCCAAATTTTCACGAAAAACTTTTATGCGACCAATTTTCTCCCAACAGACTTTTTCTGTAGCTGTTGATACATTATATTTTCTTCTACCATGATGCCATAAACTTGAAATGGAAAATTTGGTACTTGAAATTTGGTTCTTAAAAATCCAACTGAAAAAGTATGCTAGGCTGTGCAAAAATATTGTCAGAAGCCAGCTGGGTTAGTAGTCTGGGTGTCTGTCTGAACAATACTTGGGTTTGGCGTTCCATTCACATTTCAGCTGTTGCTGTCAGCAAGGAACTTCAGAACGAGCTGAGTTAGGCCTAAAGCTGCTTGCTTCTCTGAAGACATACATGTTGCATGCAGGCCTATGACATTGTTTATATCATGGCTGCACCGTGAGTCTCACAGCATGGTCTGTTCAACTGCACATATATGCGACATGCAACAAGCTGTATGGCAAAATGTGTTTATCCAAACACTGTATTTAAAATTAAAAACAAAGCCTTTTTTCTGCTTGCCTGACATGGACTCTATACTAATATTAAGTAGGTGCCCTGCAGTATACCCGATCCTCTCAGTGTGCAATTAATAAAGCACATTAAAGAAACGCCTTCTTTTGCCCAAACTTTCAAGTGAGTCAGTTGCCCACCGACTCTTACCAAATAAAACAAAAACTTAATAGAAACTGTTTGTTGATTTTATGTTGTTTAATGTGTTTTGTGTGACATAATAAACTCTAACTTATGTGCTCAATGACAAGAATGTATAATTTCATCAATATTGCTATAATTAATGTCGAATTTTCTTTGTCCAATTTTTAAAGATTTTGCCCAATTTCTTCACAAATCAAAACTTTTGGGGGTGTGCTTGCACCCTCTGCACCTCCAGCTTTTACACCGCTGTCTACGTTAACGGCAGATGGATAGATGCAAGTGTATAATATACAACAGCACAGAGTTTTTTATATACTACAGTGTAGTCTGACAGCAAGCAACTTGAATTAAGAAGCAACCTCTTCAATATGGGCTTTATGTTGGCAACGCTTCATTTTGCAAGACAATACATTTTTTCGGTTGCTCTTATGTTGTTGACGATAATTGATCACAAACCAGAAGATATCGAAGCTCATAAATAAAAATATAAAAAATGTTTTAGTCGCAATCAGGATACAGATATGTCGACGCACTTTAAACTGATTGTAGACTAATAGTAGTGTAGGCATTGTTCTGCGTTTTATTCTTGGCAGATTATTGTTTTAGGACTTACACGAACGACAGAAGAAAGCGCACGCCGGACCCTGAAGATGTATGTAAGTTTAAGGTTCTAGTCTAAAATCAATAAATGCCTTGTGAATAATACCTGTGAGAATCGAAAGTACAACCTCACACTGCAATTTTTTGGTCTATTTTATACTGGCCTGTATTTAACTTGGTCTATCGTCCATATGCACTGGCGGATTAAAAATAGTAGCAAGTGTAGCAATGGCTACAGGCCCCGCGGTCCTTCGTGTCAAATTTGTTCGTTATGATATGCAAGGGTGGATATTAGAATTTTGGCAAACTCTCAAAAAGGAGCCCCTGTATTTTACACATGCTATAAAAAGCTTTATTCACAAAAAGCAAGTTCAATTTTTCATTTTGTGTGGGAATTTGCTTCTACGTGAAAGTCAATTTAGCACTGCAAATTGTTTGAAGTCATTTGATTTTAAATTGTTCTTTGTCTACACAATTGTTGAGGGGCCCTTTGGGCACGTTTGCACACACTTTTTGCTTTATTTTGTCAAACATGGATTGCTTCAGAGCGTAAATGTGGCTGTAGAGTCATGCATAAACTTTTTAACAAAACAATGCAAAAACTAAGTGCGAAACTCTCAAAAGGAAGGTCCTCACCTCACGGCATCTCTGAAAGAGGGGAGCCCGATACGACCGCCTCTTTCGCTTCCACTATAATATCCTCCCCTGATTATATGTATATAATTTTTTCAGTCCAAGAAGTCACTATTTTGTTAGATTTGTCATAAGCAGTTACCATATTTATTCGATTGTTTTCAATCTGGGGTTTTCAATGCAATTATGGGTTTTTCTTCTGAAGATCTGGGAATTTTAGGAATTAACTACGTATAGCGGTGATTTACGATTAGGGCTTGATTGATTGAACTTTATTCTAGTCTCATCTTTCTTTATCTTGTTTTATCATGGTACCTTCAGCATAACTGATAAACAAGCAACTAACACCATATAAGCTGTATATATCAGCTAGATGCAATGAGTTCAAGTGGCAGAGATACTGGTCCATAGTCCTAAATCTCCACCAGTTGCCATTCAGGACAAGGTTTTTCGTATTTACGAAATTCAGTATGCATGATGTTAGGCACATGAAAATTCACATAATTTATTATTTAACAATGATTCACTTGTTCAAATGTTTTTTAAACTTAGGGCCATACGCGCTGTTTGCTGCAGGCCCGCGTCTCCTTACTCCGGCACTGTCTGTATACTGAACGTAGTTTTCTGCGAATAGTCTGTGCTGAACCGGTCTGTTTCAGCAAGAATCCATTTCACCACAAACAAACATCTTGAAGTTGAAGGTGGAACTACACTATATTTCATAGTAATGGATAATAGTTGCTACAGATGGCGCTGAAAGTACATTTTATGAAAAGCAATTGTAGTCAGATTCAGTTAATCAGAGTTCCCAATCTGAATGAGCAGCCACTCCAAGTTTCAATTCTTACCTTTTTACTAGGTTACTATCTAGGAAAACGCTATACCTAGTGGACTTGTCATAAGGGGCGTAACGAGAGGGGGCAAGGGGGGCACAATTCCCCCAGCGCCAAATCACTGCGGCGTGCGCCGAAAAGTCCCAACAATGTCACAAGTACTTTCTGCAGTACTGTAAATTTGCTTCCGAAAGACCTCAGTTTCGAACATGGGGGCGCCAAACTTGCTTCTTGCCCCGGGCGCCATCTAACCTCGTTACGCCCCTGCTTGTCATGCATATTTGCTTCTCCGACTATCAAGCATAAGAATCTGACTGCAATTACCCGATTATCAAGCATAAGAAAAAAACCACTGCACACAAAGTATAAGGAAAATTAACTGCAAGGTCTTGCTACCTTGCGTCACTTACTGCATGTATCTGCAGTCATGTGTTCATGTCTCAAAAACAAGAGAGAGAAAAGTTTCACTCTTACAAATTGGAACCGTTTCGCGAAAGCAAAAATGAATCCGAAGTATGCATATTTACCAAGCTCTTTGTGCACAAACCGGTCTTCATATTAGTAATAATGAGGATGCGCACGGCACAGTGCACAAAACGTTGCCCAAGCTTCGATTGACACAGTGTATACATCGGCCGTCATTTTGCTTATCGCCTTAACTCAAGACTGGTTTACACTGGCAAAAAAACAGGCCCACCACCACCTTTGACCCATATTAACACTGAACGTTGCGTGACGCGACGGTTGGGGTCACATTTCACCAACACAACGGAGTCCAAGCATAACAGAGATTCCGATTAGCTGTGATCAATTGAAATCATGTGGAAGTATCTTATCACATAGCTTGGACAAAGCGCTAGTAATGGAACCTTTTGACACGACTAAGGAGTAAGGCCATACAGAGATGTGGAAATCTGTTACACTATGTGAGTTAACTGTTTCTGCCCCAACTATCGCAGTCGGCACATATGGCTCGTCTTGTTTATTTAAGCTTATCTTAATTAAACACACAAAACTGTTATTTTGGCAGTGAAAGGGTGTGGCGCAGATGGATCAATTTTTGTGTATCATTTTTTAAGCTTCCGCGCATGACCTTGTAGGATTTCAGCTTCAAGTAATGAAGTAAAGCTTAAGCAGAAAAGAAAAGTAATAGTCAGAATCAGCTGCAGGATGCAAACAAGTTGTCGGGTTTGTCTAAGCGACTTCTATAGACCTATTGGAAATAAAGACTGTTATACAAACGTGGTGTTGTTTGAGAAAAGCTTTGCAATACGCAAAACAAAAAGTCAGCTTTTTATCAGGAACATGCGGTGGATCTTTTATCATTTTTTGTGTTTATCAAAAACTTAAAATAGTTCTTATGCTTATACTGCAAACTTTATACGCAATCAGGTCCGCAATGGAACAGGCAAATCGACACCCTCTTTTAATTTTTTTCATAACTTTGCTTCTAAGGCAAGATTTTCATGGTTTTCGAAACTTTTGATATCTTTCACAGGTTTTGACTCCTTCAAAGTTCTTTTACCGCGTAAAATGTTCTACTTTACAAATTCTTGAAAATGAAAACTTTAAAAACTATGAAAAATTTCATATTCCTGTGAATTTTTTTCGACATTTTACAAACTTCTAACAAACTTGTATGCCAATGGAATACCGGCCCTTATAGCAAAGTCATCGCCAGTGGGGGGCTGTGGTTCCTGGCTCCCTATTTGGAATTTGTTTCACCCTGACAGAATGTGAGATGAGTTTGATGACCTTGATTCTTCATAGTCGGTTCATGTGTCCTCGCTTTTTTCCCCCAACACTTATCCCTGGCGACGCTCCAGCTCTGCCGTTACAGTGCAGATGGGTGAGGCTCTGCTGATGTACATTACGAGTTGTGGGAATACTAGTGGACAGAAAACTCACAATTATGTAAATATCTATTCGTAGCCGACTTACCAGCTCTACGTAGCAAGTTGATGACCAATCATCTAACTTTGGTATGCACATTTTCAAAGGAGCTAAATGAAAATGACATTGTGGCAGGATTTTTGATTATGGAAGGATTTGATTCTTTGATAGTTGTAAGATTGTTTGTTATTTTTGATTTGAGTTGATTGTAGTATGCCAACTGAATGATGTGCCGTAATATCAAATGTAATCAAGACATTGCATAGGCCTACATTTGAGCACCCCCTAATTTTTCTTCGTGAAGTATTGCACCTCGAATGATGATCTGCGTGGAGCAAGCTGTCAACTTATAAGGTGTACGGTAAATTTTACTTCTATTCACTGATCTCAAAGAAAACTTTCATAAGAGAGGAAATATCCAAGTTAAATGCCGTAGCATCAGGAACTCCTGTAGAAGAGAAGGTGAGCATAATTTACAGCAAAGCAAGGGATCCAGCACATGGTCACTGCAAAGCACTGACTTAGGAAGTAATAAGGTTGATAAATAACGTGATGGCCAGCAATTTACTGACTGTTGGAAGATAGAGTTTTTGAAAGCCTAAACAGGTCTGGAAAGTTGAAGATTAAAACGGAAAGTTTCATCTTCATGAAAGATAGTAAATTTTCGGTTAGAAGAACTGTTTGACACAAAAAAATCAGATCAACGTACGAATTTGTGCCTTGAACGCAAAGTTTCCGAATAACAAGTTTTGAAGAAGCTTACGAAGTGTTATACAGAGCAGAAAAACAGTAACAATTTAGGAAATCTTGTACAGTCTTATTGCAAAGAGGCAAAAATCACAGATATAAAATGAAATTGTTTTGGATGTTTTTAGAACAACTGATTTCCTTTGTTTCGCAATACCAGCAAAATCAAAGCAACTGTTTTGATCTTCAGCGAATTCAAAAATTTTGACCTGACTTATTTTTGAGGATGTAGTGTTAGTTTTGGAAACGTCTATCATGATTTTTCTAAAATCTGTAGGTAATTATAGTTGTTTCTAAGCAAGGAATATTTTTCCACAAACTTAACCGAGAAAAGGAAGAAAAACTCGGGGTTATTGGAAATATTTTGGAGTAGGAAGATGGATCTGGAAATGATGATGAACATGTCACATTAAATAAAAGCAACGTAAAACAGTTCAAACTGGTCCGACATTTTGTCTTCTAATGTTCTAGTAGCCTCACAGGTTTGGTCTACCTCTACTTTAATTTCAACAACTGCGAAATCTGTGATTGTAAAGTCTGCAGATATAATGGTTCCAAAAGATCCTGAAAAGTGTAGTTTTTTTCGTCAGCAACAAAATCGTTCAGCGTCAGTCAGTAAGATTACAGATGATATATCGCAATATTTTGGTAGGTTTCTGAAATTAACAACTTGCACTTGAACGGTAAATTAATGCACTCTTCAGATGAGAAACCAACAAAAGCCTAGATTCTAGCTTTTCAATAATGAACAAGGACTAATACAACGCATCCACAACCGGAACCGTTGCTGATATTTCTGCAACGTTTCTTAAAGTTACTACTTGTTTCAGTGTTGTATGTTTAAGCTGGTTTTAAGTACAAATTCGGCAAAATGAAAGGCTTGTTGTCAAAATATTCGTTACTGCGTTACATATTTTAAATTTGAAAAACTAAATAAATAAACAAACAAAGAAACGGAAATTTTCCTTTCACGAGTGTCTATTCAAAAGCTGTTTGAAAGGTTGTCGGTTAAATCACATCACTCAGCGATGCACGTGAGAAGCGCTAACAAAGTAAAAAATATTATTTATCACGAGAAATATAATTTAGAGGGAAGAAGATGATGCACCATAATACACGTAGTTCATGAATTGACGTGAAAGCACTGATGACATAGATAACAGACACGTTAATTATTGATAGGCGTTGGCTGGTGGGCTGTGTAGACGCTGATGTAACCCCAACCGCTCAAGAACAATTTCCGACACCTTTTTTTGTCCTATGCTGTGTCATATACACCTTGTTGAGGTAACTTGAACAGAGTAGTCATAAGTTTGTGTTCATTAGCCAAAAGCCTACATTAGAGCTAATAAGGACTTATATTTTATACTTGTCTGCCTTCAACGGCAAGAAAAGTGTTGATGGAAGTCAGAAAAGTGTTTTGCAGGGTATGTTGGCATGCCTGTTATGACACACACGTAAACATATCTTCTGTATTACCTTACACTCGAGTTTCAGTTGTGGCCATTAACCCAGCAGCTGCGAAAGTGTTCGGTAACTTGGGTGACTTTTTTAATCAGATAAAATGATTTGATCTGCATTTGTAAAGCAATTATATATTGCACTCTTTGCCTTATGTTAAAACTACTGTACTAGAGCTGCCATTGTTAATCAATGTCAAGGTGAAAACCGTCAATGCTGGTCAGCTTTCAAGCAACATCAAAGCTTATATCAAAATCATGTGCTTACGATGAAAATAATTTTTGTGTTGACTCTGAGTTTTTTATTCACTTTCAGTTTTAATACAAAACACTTGAACACAAGGCGGCAAACAGCTGATATAATCGGGTGGGGGAAGATGATTATAACTTGCTGTACTTAACAACTAAACATGTTTTCAAGATTTCGGGAGGCAAGTGCGGGCCTGCTTGAACAAATTTATCATTCTCAAAGGAGCAGGTAGGCAGCCCACTAATTTTGCTCTATTGGTAATAATGGTTACGTGAAAGCAACCCAGATGACTGCTTATCTACAGAAAGAATCTGATATTTATAAAAACTGATAGCCGATAGTAGATGTAGAGTTCCAATTGTCAACTATGCCCCTAAACGTACATTATAAAATTTTTTCACCAAAAATTACGTAAAAACTGCATTATACAAACAAAACAAGATATGTAGCACTTTGCATGCGAAAAGTTTACAAAATCTTTCATGTGGACGTTCTCAAAGAGGTTTCACCATCGAATATGTTAAATTAACTGTGCAATTCTTGTTTTTATCTTCCAGACTTCTGTGTAACCTACCGAAGTTTCAGAATACGGCTGCACTAGAATGCTTAATCGTTTGTCAACAGAATTTATCCGCAGTGAAAATCCGTGAAGCGAACGTAGTCACGTGGCTTTCCCAACAAGCTGTTTTATTGGCGTCAGCTCAATTATCAGCTTTCTAGTTTCTCTAAAAAACAGAATGCGACAGAGACGCCCAAAATCAAGATCTCATGCATATAATAGAAACGTTTGGAGAATATTTGTTTGAAATCATAGAGACACTCATAATTGGTCTTGTTTTTGCCCCGAACTAGCTTTTTCAAAGCATCAAGTGAAGAAAAGTATTTGCTACTTTTTTATTACGCCATCAGATTAAGATTATGGCATTTTTCAAAATTCTATGAAAAGGTTTTTCTGCACTGCGCCAACGACTGCTTACGCTCACGCGATGCTCGCTCTGACAGTGTTTTCTTTGTGGAGCCTTTTTTCTTCGATCCTTGCCGCACAGCGAAAATACAAGGTAGCTGTTCTGTTCAATTGGCGGTAAGCAAGCGACGAGATCGGATCGTAAATGACAGGTTGATCGCAGAGCTATGAACTTTCTTAAAACCATGCGCCATGTTTCGTTTCGTCTCTGCAAGCGGCAACGTTGATTCTAAGTTCAACGCCGCGCAGCATGAAGCATCATTCTCTAGAAAGAAGTTAGGTTCTCCACACTTTGCTGATTTTAAAGTAGGGTTTAATTTGCGCAATAGAGGCTTTCGGGAAGTGTGGTTGTTGTTTCGTTTTACAGCGCTTTTCTTGTGCTTTGCAGCGGTTGCAAGGACGTGATTCAGACGAATTGAGTTGGTTTAGTGTGGTTTTGACAGTCACATCAGTGTTGTCAGTGCGACCATCGGGTCATGACAGTGCACAGCTTACAAAAAAAGAATGGAAGGTTTGTTAGAAACCGATGATAACCCGAAACGTGTTAGAACCTTTCCAGGGCAACTGTGTTGACCTACTCGTTTTAAAAGCTTGTACGAGGGCGGCTTTTTGTAGACAACACAACGCGTGGATTGCAATTGAGTTAAAAGCTTTGCTAGGGAGATGGTAATGGGTGTCTTCAAAAGATTTTGAAAACCTGTTTTTGGAAAGACTGGGAGCTGATGGTATGGGGTGCTTCTGCTGCCTCCTGCTCTGCATGTGCCATGGGAGGAGGAAGTTTTCATGCAAAAACTAACCCGATGCATCAAAAAAATGTTTCGAAAGCCCTGCAGTGAAGGGAAACAGTTTGGTGCCAAGTGTAATCATGACCAACGCAGTGTGAGCTGGGCTTTGTCAACAATCACTTCTAAAAGCTTTGGAAACCGGTTCAAGACGTGAAGCCGTAAAAGTGCATGAACAGGGCCGCAGCCGTAGAGGGCCACATTAGCCATGACCCTCCCCAATTGAAATATATAGTTGTAATGTTTTTTCATCTTTTTTCATTTCCAAAACTGTGAGGAGTGCTGCGTAGCAAGCTGNGAAGTTCGCGCAGTGTTACGTCACCACAGCGCGCCTGCCGCAGAAGCTGACGCAATGGGATGGAATATCTCCACGAAGGTCAGTCTCAAGACGTGCTGACCCAGTTTCGATATCCTTGCGAAATGCAAGCTTTCGTCCGTGGGTCACAGACAGTTGTCCCGGTAAAACAAAACAACCATCACGCACAATATGATACATACGTTTTGAATATTAACAAACTTGTTAGCCACCAAGATGTGGTTCTTGCGTTGTACATGTGGTATTTACTCCACTGGTTAACACAACTGCTGTCTCTGCAGAAACTTTGATAACACAGAGACAAAGATTAATAGGAAAACAACTCTTGTTTGATGTTTTGGTATTGTTACGTCACCGGAAGGTTACTCCCCAAACAAAATTCCTGGCTACGCCATTGTGCCGCGAATACGCCTTGATAATGCATGTAAGCCAGTGGTTCTCAAAGTGGTCGATATCGACCCCCAGGGGTCAATTGGACCATCCAAGGGGTCGATAAATAGTAGGAGGGTCGAATGGGGGTCACTGAATGGCCAGGGGGTCAATGAATAACTGCTGGGGTCTACTGGAGCAATGAAGCCTCCAATTCAAAATTATTGTTTCGGCCAAGGAATGCAAACGGCGTTTTCCAACAAATCAAACAAAATTAAGAGGACTGATAAAATCTGAGTTACAGTAGTTTAAAAGTACATTCGATTCGAATAGTTTTTTATTAAATCATGCATTGTGATGACATTATGAATACTGTTCTGTTTGTTACGTCACAAACAATATTGTAGTGCATGTGTCGCAATTCGGCAGTTGTTAGACTGGTAGTACAGCAGTTTGACACATACAGTACTTTCCTTGTATTAGTAACTGTTGGGCTAGGCCACAGGGTCTACGGAAAATTGTATGCATTAATTGGGGGTCAACGTGCAGAAAAGTTTGAGAACCACTGATGTAAGCGTACGCACGCGAACAAAAACACTTCAAAATTTAAACAAGCATGCAGGTTCAGCGTTAACTGTGGACGTTCCTAAAACGGCAATTTGCTTTTGTGTGGTAAACGACTGCTAAACAACACTTCGATAATCCGCAGAGCATGAGCAACAATGCAGTGACTTGAGCACAAGAGATAACTACTTCAGCATTTTTACATGTATACTTCCTTGAATCTTTCTTTAGAAAAAACAGTCGGTGGGGAAGATTTTGTAGAAAAATGAGGGCAAACAGTGAAAAAAACAGCAACAATAAGTCCTAATATTTTTGCCATCTAAATTCTTGAAAACGTAGGTCGTTTAATCAGGGTTTTTGGGACCCGATTCAGGCCCCAAGAATTGAAAATCAAGTCCCTAGAATCAGAGAAAATTATCAAGGGAAATTTCTGAACGGATAGTTGGAAATATTTCGGTCCCTACAGGTCAAGGACCTACTACCTAACATTTTCCTTAAAAAAACTGGTTTAATTGTACCGCAGGTCAGTTACTAGCGACCTCCCACTGTCTCTTTCATAAAAACTTGCATTTGTTTGTAAAAAGAGAACAAAGGTGCTCGCTTCAATTTATTCTGCTCGAAAAAGGAACCGCCCGAACAACTGGAACAAGTGAAGTTTGGCGCTAATGAAAACAAATAAAACTGGTTTTCACCCGTGTTACCTTCTTTCAAACAGTTGCAAGGAAGACGTGGGAGAACCTTAATGGTGGTGAATTCCTACGCAATGTGCATCGAGTGTTGAGTGAATTTACGATATGAGTCATTTCAGAGGCGTGATGGATTGTGTCATTTTAGCAAACAGAATTTAAAACACATGTGTTTTCTTCAAAATAGTTGTAATCCTCGCAGTTGTGACTTGAGGTGTAGCAGAGTTATGACGGGCATCGAGCTCAAACTTTCAGCTCAACCATGGCCAGGGGTCTGAAAGCGGTTAGGACATTCTTTGCCTGTTAAAAATTTTGTAACTAATCTCTTCTGGGACCAGGTAGCAAAGTTTTTGCAAACAACCTCTTCTGGGACCGGATATATCCCGAAAACCCAAGCTTATTGGCAAGTCAGAAGTGAAGTTTGAGTAGTTCAAACATGTTGTCTTCTGATGCAACGGAGATGCAATGTATGCCAAACTCTGGCATTAAAGATTGAATTGTGTACTAATCTGTTTGCGCAGATTCTGTCTATAATAGCATACACGTTCAATAACCTTGGAAATCGATAAGCTATACTTACAATGCGGCCTTAACGAGGTTTATGAGTGTGTAATTAACGTTCACTTTTTTACATTTGAAAGTTATAATGCGCAAAATTTACTTATGCACCGGCACTGTTACATTTTTTCGAAATGTACTGTATGCCTTGGCGCAGTGCGCTTATGAAAAGGTGTGGAAACCCGTGTCCACTGGCAACGTCAGTATTGCCGTCTGCAACGTTACTCACTGCTGTCAGCACATTGATACCACAGCAAAAACCTAGCCTCCCACTTATCTTGTCCAAACAGACAATGTGGGTACCTATAAATGCTGAACTTTTATAGAGTGGGAGTCGTTCTGTAATCATTGCAAATTTCCTCAACACTATGGTGGGCTCATGCCGATGACTGGAATTAGTGTTGAGTGCATGGCCAATTTTGAGAAGAATATCGGTTGTTTTTTCGCTCATTGTTTGGTCTGATGTTCACGTGTGGTGCTGTCATTGATTCGCCACCAATGCTGCAGCATACACTACGCCGACGAACTACGAAGTAACCGCGTGGCCCCCAACGCTAGCATGTGGAGATGGGCGCCACGGACCACCCGTGACACTCCAGAGGGAGTGCAAAGCGAGTATAACGAAATTAAACCTTTTTAGTTTAATTGTTTGCAGTATTGATGTGTCGCCAGCCACGTAAAATGGTTTGCCAGCATTTAGCACACACGCACATACCTGGTGTTTGCCAGCGGTGCAGCGTTGTAAAACCGAATAATAAACGCAGTGAGTAACAAGTAAAAAGTCTACGTCACGTGTGTAAGTGCTGGTTGCAGAGCAGCATTGTGAACGTCTACTCATTTCCAATTACTCACCATGTAAAATGGCAAAAAAACTGTTATTTTGCCAGTACATTGAAAAAACACTGGCATAAAAGGAACACAGCGCACTGCTTGAACGTCATTCATCTGACGCTTGTGCCTACGACGCGTCGTGCAAAAGTACAACCTATAAGGCAGATGAAATAGTGCTGACAGGCTGTGCGGTCGGGAGATCGTGCCTTGCTATAGAATTGCTACGCCTTTGACGAAATGAGAACGGATACATGTTGATGGCTGGCAGGCAAAATTCTTGTACGGAATCATATCTTGCAAAAACACATTAAATTATTGCGCTTAAATGTTCCGTGAAAGGTAGAGATATTTTATTGTGCGTTGGCTGATGTATGATGCGCTTCATTGAAATAGAATACCCGCTGCGCCTTTGACCTTGCGTGAAAGCTCTCCTGGTTTGAAACGTGGAGGCAGTGCTGTCACCTGGACGAACAATACGGTGGCGGTATGGTGAAACATCTTCAATCACTTTATTGGCCACTGTGTCGTGGGCGGTTTGCCGAAAGCAACAATATATTATGTTAAGTCACGTAGGCTTCACGAGCAAGCTAACGACTTGATGTAATGAGCATAAACCATTGAAATTTCGCACGCTTCTCTTGTATTTCTCGGGTTGCCCACAGATCCTACTCAGTTTTGTTGTGCACCTTTACGGAATCTCTTGCTCATCAGAACTGATTTGGGGGGAAGGTTGTTTGGTGTTACTGAGCATTGTGAAATGTTAAACTAGAACTCTGATTAGTTTTTTCAGTAGGGCACAAGAAGCGAAGGTTCGTCCGACCTGTTTCAATCAGACAAGCATTCCAGCTGTGCTGTTGCAGTCTTTTCTGATCTCGTTTTCAAGTGCTATTCAAAAAACGTTCTGTTGTTTTTAAGTTTCTTTGGCAATGAAAACGTAGTTTTGAGAAAGGATACTTAGTGCTTGCTAGGGCATCAACAAGTGCATATGAACAATGCGCCTTGTGGCTCGATGAAGGGAAGCTATCACATCGACAAATTACGGTATGCTACAATAAATAGGAATTTGATTAAAACGTAGTCTTTAAAACTCGCGCGTCGTGTGCACCTTAGGGAAATTTCGACGTTGCTTTTGTTCCGTAGAAGTACACCGACATGCTGCTGCCCACCGGTCGAACTGTGCTCACGATCGAAATTCATTTTTCGTTAAGAGCTGATCACATTGGCGGACGTGCAAACGCGTCAATTGTACGTTTAAGGGGCATCTGATACATCTTATCGTAGAATTTATCTGCCTACACTGTTTGTCGACCGAGCGGCCATTGACCAGCTGCTATTAGATTGTCAAAAGTGCGTTGCTTGTTTGTTCAAATTGCCTGCACAGCAGCAGTTAATGCATGGATTGTTCTATTGCACCCTTAGGGCCGATAAAGTATATTAACGGTAACTACCGAGGTCCTAGTGTTCGTAGCGACGAATGAACTAGCGAGAACTCACCGCAGACCTGACCATTTACACGTTTTGAATGAGACGTCAAAGTCAGGCGTTTCAAAACAGCTCGTGACAATGCGAACGATTAAGAGAAAAACACAATGGGCGCAGTGGGCGCCGATTTGCAGTTCCACACTGCGTTATACAACAGTGGAGAGTAAACTCGCAGTTGGGTGGTTGTAAATGTGACCAGCAGAACAGATCGAAGCAAGTCGCTTGGCGTCTGAAATTAGTATTTTCTTACAATAGGAGTGAGTTAAAGTAACACTATTTTTTGTTCAGGCAGGACAGATGAGTGTGTGATTACAGTGGCTGTTGAAATGCAAAGGTTGTTGTTAGCAGTGTGATGTGGAAAATGCACCTGGTTGTTGGCGACCTTCGAACAAAGCTCTCACCGTCAGTTATTGTTGCACCTAACTCGAGTGCTTACACACTGTAGCAAAAACTTCAATAAAATCTTAGTTGCTCACGGTGCTCTGGAATTTGTTTGCATCACTCAGTGATCTGAGTTACACATTAGGAATCGCAGTCGGTTATTTAGTTTGTTGACAGGTTAGCTTAAGCAAGTGGGATAGTGTGTGTCCCATTCTAGCCAGTTGTTAAGTAAGCTAGTGTTAAGTGTATTCAAGCACACACGAGATTCAAAACATGGAATACGATAGTGGGAATGAGAGATTAGCAGAACTTTTTACTCAGGATAAAAAAAAACGGAAAAAATAAACAAGTTCTTCATACAGTAAACGTGTACAAGACTTAGTGCATCCGAAAGCTAGAGCGCCATTCACGTTTGAGACAGAAGTCTTGAAAGATCTCTTGATCTCCAACTCAACCGGCCTTGTGTTTACATTAATGTGCAAACCGTGATCCGCAAAGTGAAAAGCGGCGACCCAAGAAGATTTCTGAGAATAGCCCGAGTCAGCTAAAACTGGCTTGTCGAGCCAAAAGCAATGAGAGTGCACGAAATAACTCTCGAAACTGTAGACTATCACTAACGTTTAAAATGCGGATAAATTATTTGAAAAATTGGATTAGACAAAATAAAATGGCAAATTATAGTACAGCAAAGTGAACAAAATCATTAGTTTAAAACGTGGAAATAACGGGGCACAGGAAATTGTCAGTTTTCCACATATTTCTTTTAATATGGTTCAGGTGAAATACGCTTGAAATTACGTGGATTTAAAGTTACTGTATGTGTGGGTGCCAACAAAAGTCAAAGTCCTTCTACTGATGTTTTAACTGGTTAAAAAGAAATTGCGTCTTACTGTAGGTAGCTCTGAGTCCTGTCGAGCTCAGCTTGATACTCGAGAGATGCAGCAAGTTATGTTAAATACTTGTTCGAGAACGCTCATTCAGCTCATTGTTGTTACCTAAAGCGTGCGTCAGTTTGGCTGTAGACAATTTGAACAAACTTTGGTTTTCAAAACTTCGTGCTTAACACAAGAAATACCAGTTTGCGTTTTCTTTCTGTGCTTTCGAGCATTTACTCGGTGGTTCCCAAAGTTCTACGGAGGAATCCCTGAATTCCTTTGTTATTGATATAACAGATTTGAGAGTCGTTTAATGGACAGAAGTTTTGCAGGTCCTGTTTAGTTTACCGGTTTATTTACCGTGTTTGTCAGCTAGGATTTTCATACATTGTTTTTAAATCATCTGTTTTTGCGTAGCTGCTGCCTCTGTTACGTAACGTTTCTTGCCTGTGCTAATCAGTTGTTGTGGTAATAGCATGATTTAAAAAAACACAAAAGGCTTCAAAATTTTTTGATGTGGTCAGTAACCAGCAATGTTTTGGAACCGCTGCTGTTACTGCTTTCTTTTGCAGTTTAGGCAGCAAAAGTCAGGCAGTATATTTAAACCTTCTTTGCTATGATGTGTATACTATGCCATAATATTATGAAAATTGTTTTGGTAGGCTGTTTGTTGGACGTTTCCTGGGATATTTATCGTTGCGATTAAATTCAGGATGTTGCAAGATATTTTTTGGATATCTTCAAACATTTCGTGAAATGAAAATTAGCTTGCTGGACTGGTCCCGAAGTGAGACGGCGCTTGTAACCGAATTTGGACATTCCCATTTGCAGATATTCTCCGCATATCAAAACGTTTGAATAAACCTGTTACCACATAATTTAAACTAATGCAACCAGATTTTTTTTCTGAAGTATCGTTTGCTGATTTGGGTATCAAATAGAACTTGAAAAGCATTTGTCCGGACGGATATCCATCAGCATGAAATGTTTTTTCAGTGATCGGAGAATAACATAGTAACTCGAAGCAGTTGGTGATGCTAAAAAGTAAACCATATTTCTAATTAGGTATAAAAAGCGTAAGGCTGTGTATGCAGAACCGAATCACCGATTGTTGCTGCTTAGCGTATCTTTCATCAACGTCCGGTGATCCTTTCAATGCAGAACTGGCCCATATCTTGTGCCAACGAGCTGTCTGCTGTGCTTTGTACGCATCATCGCCGTTTCCTTTCTGAAAGAAAGCACAACCAAAGCCAAGTTAACACGGTACTAGTACTGAACAGTAAAGACCTACTGATCAGTCGCGGTACTAAGGGGGGGGCTGGCCCCCCCAGATTTTTGGCTGGCCCCCTGCTTGCCCCCCCAGTTTTGTGCTTAATTTCACGTTCAAATTCGTTTGATTGACATATACAGCAAATAACTCTCAGCCAGCAAGATTTTAAACGATTTGAAGAGTTTCTGGCGACGGTTCTGATGATATTCACAAGCCTATGTTGGGTTTGATAGGGTCAATCATACCCAATCAATCTCCACTACAACCGAAAATAACCATGCAGAAGAGACACTTATGTTGGCCTCCCTACTTTGTTTCTTGACCCCGCAGTGCTCCCCCCAGTTTTTTCATTCTAGAATCACCACTGTTACTGGTTGCTTAAAGCACCATGCATTCTGATAGACGCGTGCTGCCCATACGACCACGTTTATCCACTGTTTATGCACCAATCGAACATTTGCTTGCCATGCATGCAGTGAGTGGTTTTGTGATACTCTGCACTCGCCGCAATCAGTGTGTGCTATCGGTGGCGTTCAGCGAAAAGAAAATTTATCAGGCTTCGATTGAGCCAAGGCTGCGTGTTCATCAAGCATGAAATATTTTAGGCCTGTGATGTAGTTCAATGACGACTGCGTCGATCAATTTTGCCAACATCTGAGCAGAGCAGACTTGTTTGCAAGATTACTGTGCGCGTTTGTTTTTTTACGACGAGGCAGATGTGCAAAAGGCGAGGAAAAACGTATTTGGTTGGCGAATTAGAGACTTTTAGTCGGTTTCGGAATTAAGCTCTCCGCTATGTGTATTTTATAGATCATGTATATCAAGACTGCTTGAGTTCGTGTGACACGAACAAACGCATCCTGATAACACTCAATTCTCGCTTTGTTAGTTGCTTGTGGTGCGCAGAAAATCACAATTTCTTCAACGTGTATATAAAAATAGGCAGGATCGTAAGTTCGCAAAGACGATAACACTGAAATACATGTCCAAGGTCTTAAGAAAGTGGTACCGTAATCATTTTATATACAGTTGGGCTGAGCTACAAAACGTACCATGATATTGTTTTGGTCAAAAAAACAAAACCTTGAAAGTTAGGGTGTCTCATTCTGCAATTCAGAAGTATGCGGTGGTCCTCGGGAGGTTTGCAGATTCCTCAGCTGGCTGACAGAAAAAGTGCCGCATTATAAGAATTTGTAGGCACTGAGTGGGAGATCTTTTGCGTACTGTCGGTCCTTCGTAGTTTCAGTTCATTTCAAACATGTGTTGCACCTATCGCAGTTCAGTTAAACCTTAAATCAATCTTATATTGCTATTTCATTTTTGATGCCAGGTAAACAGTGGTGCCACTCCTAGTGTTTTTCCACTAGATCTAGTCTTTTTTTATTTCATCTAGTGTTCTAGTGTTTTTTTTGGCTATCTAGTGTTTTTTTATGAGTGAGCTGAATTTCATTAAATGCACAATTTTGTGTACTTGTAGCATTAATTGAGACCGTTTGATTTAGTGCAATTGTAATTAGCTAAAAATTCTACCTAATTAAATCTTAAATTACACAAGACAATATAATATGTTTTGAGCTGCGACCGCTTCGAAGTCACTTGGTCATCTGTTGAAAGTTTCAGTGACCTGAGCAAACAAACACAGGCGTTGCTGCTATCTCCCGTTTTCTTTGCTTCTGGTTTACAAATAGCTTGTACAACGTCTATGGTTGGCATTGCAACGCATTTTCTGGGCATTTTCACTATGTTAAGTTTGATTTTGTAATCTAGTGTTTTTTTGAGAATCTGGTGTTTTTTCATCATGAAATCAAGTACTTTTCCGTGACAACAGAGTGGCAACACTGCAGGTAAATGGTGTTCTGGATCAATGTGCGTCCACCTCTGCTGACGTACCGGCAAAGGGTTGAGAAACCCTGCAGCTCCAGGTCAGGTTTACCTCAGCATCTGCCTTCAGTGGCGATTAGCGAAGGTGGTAACATGCTATTACTGCAGTGCTCAACCTGATCCGCATTAATAATTGAAGTGACATGGAGCGCAGTTAAAATGAATCGTAATTATTAATTGCGTTCCCGCATTTCCTTCACGGAAGTTTACAACTTTTTAAAGAGAGAAAGTGAAAATAGTGGTTTCTAGTGTTAAAAAGATTGAGGAAACCAAACAAGGGCCACCGAAATGCGTGTGGCAAGGCGCATTTATGAAGTATCAGCTTCTTTTGTGATGGTCGAATGATAGGCATCTAAGCTAAGGAACTAGAGGGGGCATGGGCTCCACAAGCCCCTTCCTTAAAATTGTCCCTGGTTTGCGGCAAAGCGCAAAACTGCAGCAGTTTTCACCAATTGACGGTGTGTTGCTCTATCCTGTGCTATTCGCCAAAAATTGAGTTTGAGGTTTGTTGTAAAGGAGTTCGCACACTGGCGGTTCTGTGTGGCCCTCGGAAGTTTCGAGAAAAATCAATTGTTTGTTTTTGTTAACCATGCTGTCTATATGTTGTAATGTCTTAGGTAACACCGCCCAGTTTTGTAGGTGTTCTGTTTGACTTTTCATGGCACACTGATGCGGGCCTTTCCCTAAAAAGATTGCCAGCCACTACTTTAGGGGTTGCCTAAAGTTTAGGTCGAAGTGCTATTATTCAATTTAAGTAACATAAAATGCAACCTTACTTCTGGAATGCGTAAATAATGTTTGGAATGTTTGACAATTGAAAGCTCCAGGTTTCCTGGTAGATTTCGAGGAATCAGGCGACTGGCTCTGCTTTCAGGACTTTGCGATGGTTATCGGCCTTGCACAAAACTGTTTTTAAGCAACTGGTCCTCACAGAGACCAGAGACCGCGCAGTCGAATCAATCAGCAAAATGTTTTGATAGGAAATCGATTTCACGTAACTCTACGCACATCCTCGGTCATGAAATCTTATTCAAATAGAATGATTCTGCTGATACACTTTTCAAGAATGATTGCAGCAGGATGTGTAGAGCTCAGTAAAGTCGATATCCTATTTAAAAAAATGCTGATTGATTGGAATGCGTCGCCTTTGGAGGCTAGTTACTTAAATATGTTTGAAAATACAAATATCTGGGTGGAAGCTGATCGAATTCTTAATCAGAATAGGTTTAGTGTAGGTTTATATGTTGTTTACAGTAAGAACGTAGTAACGTTAAACGTGTGGTTTCCCTAAAGCTGGCCTCTTTTCAGAAAATTCAGTTATCAGTCAGAAAATAGAAAGCATCTAATGTTTGCTGACAGTTTAACTACGAAAAATGTGGTTGAATTTTGATGGTGTAATTTTACAGCAATACGAGTTAACACACCCCAGATAAGCTAAAGTGTGTTTCTAATTTTTTGTTTCACATTTCCTTCGTTTATGATAGGTGTGCACTTAAAAATTGCTATGATAGGTGTGCGTCTTAAAAATTAACTTTTACCACTGTTGATGGATGTTTCACATCTGCCCAGCACCCGGATATGTTTATTTGTTTTTTAACTTTTTTGGCAATCATATGCATGAAATGCGAATCAACACCACTACATCCGAGACAGCAGCCAAAATGCATCCCGGTAACAGCTCCTGTCTGCTTGCCAGAGTTTACGAAAACGGATGAATCTGTTGAATTTGTCAGTGGATCTATGTTTACCGGAATTATCCGCTCTGCAAACGGATTAAAAAAAGAACAGCTGCTGTCCTGGAACTACAGCTATACAACATTCCCAAGTTTTGCTGGCGACAAATCTGAATCTGAGGTCTTGTTGTCGTTCAGCGAGCTCCACATGCTGTTATCAACTACCTGCTCGAAGTTTATCAAACTCTTTTTGTGTGCTGTTCATTCTCCAGTTTGCACGAGCTGGGGCGTTGTCCCACCATGCAGGGAGCTTTGCGAACGGGTGCAGTCGGACTGTGCGACAGTTTCGAATACGTTCGGAATCGAGTGGCCGGAAAAATTAAATTGCGCTCACTTTCCCAGCACGAACGTGATGCGCGAACGCGTAAAGAAACGAAATGCCCAAAGCGCAGATGACGCTGGTAACACGGGCAACTTGATCCTTGTCAGCAAAGCGTCAACACTTCTTTGGGATGAAGCCCTTTTGGATGACGGAAACGTAAGTGAAGATGGGTACATGTGAAAATAAGCTGGAAAATAAGCTGACTGCTAGATGAAATGCGAGAAGCAGCAGTAGCAAGCAGCATACGTTTGTTAAATAAATTTTACTGTAGTACAGTTAACCCGTTTTCAATTTGTTTAACACAAAATTATTATTTTTGGCTGCTATGTTCGGTTTTTAGTATAGTTGAGTTAACCAACATGTTACCTTGTTTTCCTGTACTTTTCAGATATGCATTCCTCCGTCGAACGAAGACGTGGTAACCCCTGCTTTGCAGCGTTTGGAAAGAGACTCCCACAATGCCAGCTCGGTTAACCCAACCACGTCGGAGATATTTACTGATTATGGGGTGGCGTGCCCGGCTGAAATGAGGACCCCATCCAGCCACTCTGGGTAATAAGTCTTTCGATGAAAAAATGCAAGAGGCTCGTTGTTTCACATGCATTCCACTAATTCTGCGGTTCAGCCATTGGTGACAACCTTCTCACGTGTTGAAATCAATCAGTAAAATTAAACAATCACAATTGTAATTCGATTTTGATAATTTTTTCTTAGCTCCAGACCAAAAAAACTATAAGTTTGATGGTTCAAAAAGGGGTCGTTTTTTTATTCACTCGAGCTTCTCGAAAGGTGGGCTATGACGTTTTTATTCGGCAGACAGGGACGCCGGAGCAGCGGTAGAGCAGGCGGGCAACAAAAAAGTTGAGGGCAGTGGAAACTTATAAAAAACAAAAAATCGTTATCAGTATGTTTGTTTCGGTTCAGCAGCTACGTTGATACAAAAAATAATAACTGTTTCAATTCCATCGTGATAAACCGTGAAATTACCTATGATACTGTTATGAAAAAGGCATTGCCCCCCTTATGAGAGGGCAGGGTGGGCAATGCCCCCGTTATCCTCCCGCTCTCCGGCGTCCCTGGCGGCAGACTTTTCTTCAAAGCAAGAGATGAACTCACTGCATCATGCGCTCATACAGCTCTTATTTTGTGCTCTAGTATCTTCATGAAAAGGAAAATTTGTAATCGGTTAATTGTCGAGTGCTTATGTAAATGGAGAGACTGAACTGTTGATATAAACTCGTGAAGAAAAGTAAGATTAAAACTGCTTATTTAAAACAATAGCTACGTACTAATTTGGAGCCGTTCTACCATTAAATTAATTAACTTAAACACTTTTAGTTAGAATGCGCTGGGCAGAGTGCTTCGCATGGATGTTTCTGCATTCGGCAACTCCTGTGATTTAAAGAATGGGAAAGGACGTTGCTGCCGTGTCATTACAAAGACAGGCTTGAGGTCACGAAGAATTTTCAAAATGTACCAATTAAATACTTGTGCTGCTGGTTAAGATTGCCGACGACCGTCATATTTCGCAACGACTGCTCTGCATGGTGCATTTCTCCGATTCGGCGCAGCCCGAAAGCACGAACTGCGAACGTGTTTTAGAAGTAAATGTGACTTCGGAATAGCAGTTCGTGGTAATTCTGCTGGAGCTGCTTATGCACTTCGTAGTTTCATAGTTAATTGATTTCAGCCGCAAGGCCCACAAGACATGGCGAGCTCACACATAAAACAAAGTATGACACTTGCGTAACTTCAACACACTAGACGCAATTATACACGCCCCAACACACACGAGACAAGGCCATCGGCGACGTGGACAGAAACAGGCATTTCAACAATCTAGAGTCGTACTTATTCATAAAACAAAAAAGAAAACAAGTGAAACCTTGCAGCCAGGACACCGAAAAACCTTGCGGTTA
>JGI24021J15306_10001481_pt1 | contig 23113 bp, 7 predicted proteins | sample Ectturendosymbi1_FD_15306 | JGI IMG/M metagenome (IMG submission 15306) | reverse complement strand
GTGACAAATGAAACAGTAATTCTTAGTTGCTTGTGTAGAGGTTTGCTTTGGATGATGCTATAGTTTCCGCATTAGCCTATGCTATACGCAATGCTGTGTGAGCTATTGACCGTGCGAACCGTTGTTTTGTCGCAAAAAACAATACACTTACTTACTTACTTGCACTGAGAAAAATCACATACTTTTTACGCTGCTAGCAAGAGCGGAACGATCATGCTGTTACAGCATTTGTTGCATTATGTCGTTGTGAACTTTCGCTCTGTGAAAACTTTGTAAGATAAATCATTCTGGAAAAATATGTGTCTAAATTAATGTTTCTCAAACTGGTGCCACTCGGGGAGAGGAATTTTTAATTCCTGGGAGGAAATTTATTGCAGGAAGGAAATGGGGAGGAAAAGCTGTGAATTAAAAAACCTTAAATTTTAATTATTTGTTGATTCAACACATAAAATAAATTGAACGAGGTTGGTTTAGACGGGAATGTCTACAGCACGCAAGAATAAGCTGCTCCTGCACTGACTGACGTTATAAAAAGTCTGTTTCATTCATAATCGTCTATTGTTTCACTGTTGCGTCACAGTAGGTAGTGTGAAACTTTTGCAATTATATTTTTTTGTGACTTTTTTTGGGGAGGAATCGATAGCGTTTCTGTTTGTAAGGGGGAATATGAAGAAAACTTTGAGAACCACTGGTCTAAATGATTTTTTGCAGCATCACACACTTGAATTTCTTAAGGATCTACAAACAAGCACTGGGCTATTTCATATTAATGATTGTTGCTCGGAACCAGTTCCAGCTCGCCGGACCTCATGGGAGAGTGTGGGCCGCACCAGGGCCCATAAGGGCGCCCATGAATTTCAAAGTTCAAAATTAAATCGGGCAATTGTGCATAAAGTTTTTATTATTATAGTTATATTTATACATCCTTGTGCAAATTAATTGACTAAAGTTGATATTTCAGTCATTGCACAACAAATCGCCATTTCTTTTGGTGTGCGTTCGGGAATATCTCAATTCTTGCTGTTTCATTGTTAGCCCAATCCACGGAGTACTGCTTGACGTGTCCGAACAGTCGAAAAGTACGTTTTATGATGCTACACAAGACTTCAATCAGCTCATGAGTGCTATAGAGTGATGCCAGTTCTTCCTGTTGTGTCTAGTTGAGAGTCATACATGTTGGAAATTCTGTGTTTTTTTTTAATGGCAGAAATCAGACCGAGGAAGTGGAGTCGCACTGCTACGTTTTCGGAACACTGAGACTGCATTCAAACATCTATTGCAAGTTGCAAAAAGTGAGCAAGGAAAAAGAGTTTTGATTTACAGAAGGATTTGATCAAGGCCTTCTGGTGAAAGAGGCATTGGTTTGATGCTTCTGGAGCTCACATAAGTTCAAATGCAGTACGACGCCACCTACTGGAAGCTGGCAAGAAAGCTAAGAAACCGCTAAAAATTAGTTTGTTTCTTAAAAATGAAGTAAAAAAGGTGAATATGGGCAAAAACATAAATGCTGGGTTGAAGAAGACCGGACAAAAGTGCTGTTTTCAGATGACAGACAGGCCTTTGGCCCGTGTCTTTCGCTTAAAAAGTGAACTTATTTTACAGAAAAAAGCTAAAAAATGTTCCATCGAAACTTCTTACATCCCGGTTTTAATTATAACAGCATTTCTCTCTTTAAACCAGGACCGTAGAGCCAGAACCCAAATATCAGGTTCTAGCTCCAGACATCTAAAACTTTTTGACTTCTGCACCACTCATTCAAAATTGTTTGGACTCTAGCTTCGGGTTTCGGCTCCAAAGCACTGCTTTTGAGATAAGCTTCAATTACGTTTACGTCGCATTGTACGCTGTGTCCAGCAAATGCATAACGTATTTGAAACGTCTGAAAGCGCTGAATGTGTGAAAAAATTACGCACTAACTTCATTGAAACAGTAGTGAAATAGAAACAATAGCGAAAAAATTTTGGCTCCGGATCCAATCATCCAAAATTGCTTGGATTCTGACTCCGACTCCTCAGACTGCCTTAAACAGGCAAAAAAGGGAGGACACAGGATTTCGCAGAGAATCCTGGATAACTTCATGCCATAAATGCGTTTCTGTCCGCGCTTTCACAGTTGGCAAGGAGCAGCATGTGTACATTACTTATATTTGGCACAGAGGCGGCACATTCTCGCCATCGACGTTCTTGTTCTTAACCAAAACAATTATTATGTTGCAAACGAGTTTTTACAAGACAGATGTGGCTGGATGTAAAGTTGTTTCAAGCAAGAAAATAACTCGGCCGCTTGAAGCTGGCCACAGACTCGGAAACTACCTTTTGGGCCGACGCTAAACTCTTCAAAACATGCAGGCAACGCCTGCCAGCCACGGTTCGAATTACAATAAATGATGGTATCAAGTTTCGATGCATTGACACTCAAATCCGACGTTTCGCTGCGCCTGCAAGGCACTCGTTTTGCGCTGCTTTACAGATTCGGACCAGGGTTACCGCGACCTTTCTAACTGGCAATAAATATGGCATTCCTGCAAACACTCTTAGCACTGTAAGGTGACACCTCACGCAGCTGGCCAGGTCACTAATTGTTTGTGCTCAAAAAACACGATAAAAGACGGCCATCAATTTCCGCTCAGCTGTAAGGTTTCCTGCATCGTGCGAAATAAACACGAAAACATGAGTTTTCATCATGTTTGCATTTCTTTCCCGTTACATGCAAACCAAAGCTTGCCGAGATTGTACGCGAGGTGCTAGCATAAAGAAGCTGTAACCGGTTCAAACCATATCCTTCTGTAGGTGTGCTTAATACTTACCATCAACATGACAGTGTAGAAAAGAACTCCTTTCAATGCTTGTTTTTGGTGCTGTTCCCCGTACAGCCGTAATGTATTGCGGCACCAAGCGATTTTGAAGTGTGGAGTTGTCGAATTCCATACTGGTGAATGAAGACCTATTGTCCAAATTGTTTGCCTGCTGTTTTTGCAGCACGAAGGTTTTTCACAAAACCATTCCTGTTGCAAATCATTGCAAGAGCGAATGAACAGCATTGTTTCCTGCTTCCAAGTGTTGGTTGAAAAACACACTGGAATCTTCCAACGAATTCATTGCATTTAACAAAATATATAGAACACCGAAACTAAATGCCTTAAAATTTGAGCCCGTGTTGAAATCCAGTCCCATTCCTGTTAACTTTTCTTGCGCGAGTGGCATGTACTGTATACCAAATCTATAGTGTACGTCTCACTGAATTTGGCATGATTACCTCTCCTGCACCGCGTTTATTCGATAAAAAGCCGCGGCTTATATTTATGTTTTATGTCGCTTATACACAACGGCGGCTTAGGATGAAGTGCGACTATCATTTTTACCTTGCCGTGTACAACTCGTTTGTTATTGCAGGACTGTGCAGTAAGCTGCAATGTTTCCAAGATAGCTGTTAGCATACCAAAGGTGTGAGGTGTTCAAATAACATTGCCAAGCGTACAGTGCCAAACGGCCTGTAGCTCCTTATGTGCTGGTAAAAATCCGTCACACCAGTTGAGCCTTGTTTGGATTTGCAAAATCACGTAGGAGGGTGGCATATATTAATTTTTCAAGATCATTTTTGGGATTTAAGTACAAGGGCGACTGACAATCAAGGGCGGTTGAATAACTGCGGGAAATTTTAAAAGCAGACAATAGGCCCACACTACCACAGCTTCGTGTGATTTGAACTGTACCAGCTGATCGTGGTAGTGATTGAACTCCCAAACTGCTTGATCGGACAATCAGATGGTAGAAAAATCAGGAAAACATATCATTCTAAGAATGTACCTGAAAGTCGAATTAAAATTCCACTAATACCTGCGCCTGTGATGTTGACGCGAATTCGTAATATGACAAGGGTGCGCTTTCATCTTTTAAAGTGAACTCCAGCAGTATTTCCCGATGTTAGCTGATAGGAAAACAATCCATCAACCCACACACGACCTCAAACAATGACCATAGGAATTAAGGAACTCGTTGATAAATCTTTCTGTTGGTTTATACTGAAAAAGCTCATACCTTTCTAGAAATACCGATCTAAGAGGCAGAACCCTTAAGATTTGGGTGCAGCTGCTGAATGAGGCAAAAGGAGGTGATGAGTTTCTTAGTTTTGTGAACAGCAACTTGTTCCGCTCCGGAAAGGGAGAAACATGGCAGAAAAAGCCCACAGCTATTCTGGATTTCTATTTATTTACATTTCCGCGTTACACTTTCCAAAACGTAGTATAGAGTTAGTTTTCAATCACTAAAATCTCGTTGCAGAATAATTGGGCACGAATTGTCACATTTCTAGCAGCCATTTTCATGTGAAACCACTTGCATAATGCATGTATGGCAACTATAAATGATCATTTATTGAAAGTTTTTGTATAAAGCACATTGGAAAAAAATTCTTGAATTTAAATGAATTTTGCCTGTAACTGGGTTTCAGCAACCGTTGCAACTCAGTGTCGTGCGCCTGCTTAACTAATTTTGTTTCGCTTCAGCGGTTTGGGAAGAGCTAGTAATCGTGCTTCCAGTCACAGATTTGTAAATGAGCTTCCGTTACAATTTGCATTCAGATAAAACGTGTGTAACTGATGTATGATTCATAGATTAAGTTCCATAACGGAGAACAAAGGGGTGTATAACGAAACTGAACTGAACTGAAATCCAGCCTGAACACGAAAAAACGTGTAAAATACATTCTAAGAAAAATATTTTTTGCACTCATCGTATCCGTTACGCAAAATAGTGAAGCGTGTTATGTGCTCCCATCCATTTTTTCTCACTCATCTGGTCAATTTATGTGATTGTTTCTTACCTACAAATTAAAGAACTTTGGCGCTCTCGCTTTCAAAACACACAGAAATCAAATAAAGCGCTCCAAGCATTGATTACAAACAACCGTTGTCAAGTTTGGTTAGCGCTTTAGAAATTTTCATTGAAAAGAGCTAGCTTAATACTTCAACTCCATTGGCCAGTAATCATTTCGTTGTATTTCCTTAACTATAAATAGTTTCGTTAACAAGTGTAGTAGCTTGGTCAGTTATTTGGGCTTTTGAATTAAATCTTTTTGAAGCTGATTCACTTCGCATTCACAGTTCTTATGAAAATACGGGTTTATGACAATATTCAGGTGAGGATGAGTGGCACTGGGTGGTGAGGCCTGCGAAGGTGAACTTCGTCATGGTTGATATTAAGGTTTTCCGCCGAGAAATCCGCTTTATTAACATTGCAACACGCATACACTATGGCGCAACACATTAGAGTGAAACGATGGCAAACGCAACATAATATCTCACAGCCATGTTGTTCATATCGCATTTGCGTCAAGTATGTTTTGCCAAACGTTTGATCGAATGATACTGGGTAGATTGAGTTTTCCTGGAACAAGGTGTTTTCAAGATGGTACGCGGTGAAAATACAGGGACCACAGATGGTACGCGATCGGATAAAGTTTGGGAACCGCTGTGTTACAACATACACAAGTAACACAGCAGTCTGTACATTGAAAGGCATGTTGCGACCCTTTGGGTTACACAGCAGCAGATCTCGCTGATTTTATGAGAAACACTGAAAAATCGAACCTTGCAAGGTCCGCAGGTTGGTTTTTGAGTGACAGTCAAAACGTTTGAGTTTCTGAAATTTGAGTTAATTTGCATGCAATATAATGCTTCTTTTCTTCCAGGCTATTTTCATAATTATTTTACATGATAGAATAAAATTAGTTTTCAAAACGTTTTCAATTTGCCGTACCGCAATGACATACATTTTTCGTTCACTACAGTTTAGCAAACTTTTTCCTCAAATTTTTTGAATGATGAAAGGTTAAGACAAAACTGTTGAAACCAAAACTGCTAAAATCTATTCTGAAATCCTGACACTAGGAGGGACGTGGATTTGCGGTTCGAAATGATCCAAAATCTTTTCTGACCTGAAAAAGTAAAGGTAAATGTATCAAGCTTTTAGAATAGATTTCAACAGTTTTGTAATAGCATGCTCTGCTTGTTAAATCTTTTGTGTTTCCCAAGGTTGTGAGTTAAAGAAGTGCTTGCTTCACTGTTAATTTCTTTTTTTATGCACAAGTTGTTGAAAATTGTTGGTTATAACTTACATGCACAAGTTTTTGAAATTTTTTGGTTGTAACTTTATACCAAAGTTTCACTGTTGCATGTCTGTGCATTTAATATCAAATTTGCCTACTCTTTACGTTATGTCGCCAAGTAATTTTTATCGGAAATGTAGGTGATTGTGTATCAATGTGGCTAAAAGTTACCAGAGAATAACCCTTTCCATCTCCGGTTTTTGTTCAGGCCCACGGTTAAAATTGTCTCGTAGTTCCTTGTGTTTTCTGTACAAGCTTGTTGAGGTTACCTCAATCGAGGAGCTTACTCTATTCACGGTCCGTTATGGATTTGCACTGACCAAACTGTCGGCTTCATTTGAAGCGTGGGCCAGCTATTTTTACCTCAACGCGTAATGCTCAGCAGGTGCGGTGGCGTAAATTTCAAACGAATATGAGGAGCTGACAGGAAGGATGACAATTGAACTGCGAAAAACTGCATACGTGTTTGGTCATGTGATTCAGGGTTAGAGTTTGATGAGCTTATTTAAACAAAATATATTTCAGCTTGGCATCAGTCTACGTTCACCCATGGGCTGTTGGCATTATGCCAAGTTTTGTATGCAAAACGGAAGCACGTTCAGGCAGCAAAAGAAATCAGCATTGCATAGGAAAAGGAAAAAAAAGGAGTAATAGATTCAAGCAGGTAAAGCAGGGTCTTACTCTTGAATAAGTCAGTGCAAGATGGAAAAATCATTTCAGGGGAACTCAATTCGATTGGGAGAAGCTTGTAAGTCTTTTCATTTTTTTACTACTATAGCAACAGCCAAGTAGTCGGCAATGCCACAGCATATCAATAGTAACATTGAAATGTTTAGGAAATGCTCATAGTGATTTTTCTGCGCACATTCTGGTTCGATATCGATGAGCATTTCGAGCAACACAGAGATATAATCAAACAATTATTNTTTCATTTAAAAATCCNTGGAAGTTTCAGAAATGAAGCACATGCTACAGGAATTCTATTCATGAGCTTAGACATTTTCAATACAGAACTCGTTTTAAGATTCACCTGAGCAAACGCATTCTATGCTCTAAACGAGATTGTCTGCTGTGGTCCATCAATAAACACATAAAATTTGCTCAGTTGATGGCTTGACTTGTTCTTCTGATGGTTGTCCGATAATAACTTATACCAGGAGTAGGTCCACAGTAACTGTGCGTCATTTTTACTGCAGTCTATATCATCGATTTTAGCAAAGATGAAAGGAGTTTTTAGAGTTTTGTTGGAAGAGTGTTCCTGTCCACCAAAGTACAACTCTCACTGTTTTGCATTGTGCTTCGTAGTTTTACAGATGTCGCACTGCGTCAGATGAACTGTACGAGCCTTACCGCTTTTTACAAGGTGGGCCGTCATGAATCTCCTTCAGTCGTGGTGATGCTGAACCGAACCTAAATTACTTATACTTTAACTAGTTTTGCAATATTGCCTGCTTACTTCAATTTAAGGAAGTGATTGTCCAACTTTATCCCCCCACAAACCCTCTGGAGGTGTCAAAGATTTCAACGAACTCCCAACTTTTCGAGACATGATCTGATTCTGAATTATGCCATGCAAATCTTGTTTGTTAGTGCTTTGTAAAAGATCAAGCCCTAATATAATATTGGAATGATATCAATGTCACTGTGTTTTTTCTTTTTGGACATCTCAGATTGCTTCCCAGATATCAATCCAGCTAATCTTAAAAACACTCGATACATTTCAAGTGCAGCAGAAAGTTCGTTTTTCCATTTATTGCGATCAAACAATTGCCGTTGTAATATGCAATCGCACAACTATATCAAGTTTATTAAGCATGTATGTCATTAAAATTACTTACGTGGAAAAGAGGTACACGAGATCCCCAGGCGAAGCGTTTTGTTTAGGGTCTGGAGACGCTAATTTTAAAGTGGCCAACTAAAGTAGCACATACTGAGGTTTTATTCACCAACTTTCTTAATGTAAACTCTTTGCATCCTTTCATCAAGTTATCGCTCTGCAAAGGGAATTCATTCCCTGCACCATAAAGGGCTGCCAGGTACAGATGGACCAAATGCGCCATATCGCTTGTCAAAAAATACCGTATAGCTTCAAAAAATGCCAACAAGCCGAAACAGACCAAATACTGTCGGGTTTGAATTAACCAGGTTACTAATGGAAAAAACGCAATGTTGCTACAAAAACAAACTTTCAAATTTAGCATATAAACCAATACATAACCTTTATACTCCAAAATATACTCAGAATTAAAAAAGAAATCTTCAAACACATTTTACAATCTTTGATATCAAACAATATTTTTAGAAGTAAGCATATCCAGAACAAATTATGCTTCCATTTCCTTTTATCGAAAACGCTTAATAGAAAATGTCTACAAATGCCTGAAACAACAAATACGGATTACAACATACAAGCATAAAAAATACCGGAATTTTTAATCACCCTGAATGGCTTCTTGGCAGGAGCGGTAAACATGATTTCTTGCAAAAACAGCATAAGTGTTTCTGCTCACAAAAATGTTGTAAGTTTCAGACAGAAACGGAATTCAAGCCTTTGTGGACAGCACATTAAATGGCAGTTGCGATATCTACCAAAAATTCTGCCAATACTAGACCAAACGTATTCCTGCCAGCCAACTTTTAAATCTGCTAATTTTTTAGGANTGACAGTGAAATACGTTTCTTGGTAACCCAATCTAGCGAAAGCAAACGCTTCACAGTCAAACTGGCAATTCTGGTACCATAAACCTTTTATTTAGGGCTGTGCAGCCGGAACGCAAATTTCAGGCTCTGGCTTCAGCTCCAGGCATCTGAATTTTTTCTAGACGTTTTTGGCTCCGGCTCCAGAACGATTTGGTCCATTGAACACTAAAAAACATTTTATTATTTATAACATGCTTGCCCTGCACAGTATGTCTGTTGAACCGGAACCCAATTTTCAGGCTCCGTCTTCACCATCTAAAAGCTTTTGGCTCCGGCTCCAGCCATCCAAAATCGCTTGGGCGCCGACTCCACAACCCTGCTTTTATCAGTCAAATGAATTGTGACTTCAAACACATATTGATGTCACATACAGTGTGATATTGCCCGGACAGAAGTAATCGACCAAGATTGTCCATGAGAAAGGCCTATACTCGATTAGGTTTTACACAAAGCATATTTTTATTTCAGAAACGTCCTGTAGTTTTGACTTTCAGAAACACGCACCCAGTCAGGAACGTTTTTTAAAGTTTTGAGTCCCACCTTAGAAAAATGTTGATAAACGTAGAGAAGTCTTAGTTTCAGTAAAAGGTGAGAAAGCATATTCTTTTTTTGCTTTGGATAAGAGTGGGTCATGATGATTGATGTGTTCAAAAAAAGTATTTTCACTTTTTCACTCATGCACTTGTAAAAAACGTGTCTAACGAACATCATTTCATGTCGACTAGCAGCCTAAATTCCAGCGTTTGTTGTCATTGCTTGACTTCAACCGTGTCGAGCACGTTTCCGGGAATGAGATCCACCGAGGGATTTACCGCATATGGCATGCGTTCATCATCTGGCGACACATGAAACATCGTGTTGCTGAAACCGTTACCACAAGTTGTTCTGCCACCAGCCTTTGCCCACGCGGAGTTAACTCAACCCCGTGCACTTAGTAACTTAGCCTCTAAATGATGTATTAGGTGACCGGTGCGCCCATTGGCGCGTGCTCGTCGTCACGTCAGACTTCGGGGCGTGCATCGAACGGACACTCTTTGGTTTCATTACAGTACTTTTGAAAAATTAATATTTGTGCGTGCTGATCGAGACCAAAAGTGTCTTGTGGGTTGCACGCTTCTAGAATGCACATGTTGTCTTCTGTTTGCGTTTTATCAAAAGTACAACGAGGCATGGGCTTCTGACCCCTTCAGCAAAGGTTAAGAAATATCTGCATAAAAAATGAACCTTTGCAATTACGTCAGTTTACCGTTTTGACGTGCTATTTGATTTGCATCTAAAGTGGTCTGATAAGATTCTCAAACACGTTTATAGCTTTACTTTAAATGTAGAAAATTATACTGTATTTATCACCAAGTTGTGGCTTTAGAACATGCGTGGCTTGCGTAAACCCATCAGCGTGATTGCTTAAAAAATGTCAGCTAATGAAGATAGATTTTAGAACAGTGACCAATATGTTTGCCATTAAAATGTCTGTAACAAAAATTAATGGCGTTCAGTCACAAGCTTTCGTAGGGTGAAACAACAAATATGCGACACTTGTTCTCTTCAACCAGTAGAAATCTTTCAGAAACCACAATCCACACATATAATAATCGTGCAAAAGAGCGATATTTCATAACAAAAGTTATGTTGTTGAAATACGTCTGTTATCCACTTCTGGTACACAATTTACTTGGCGCCTGCTGTATTCCCTTTGGGGCGAGGTCTCAACTGACATGTGCCTGGCTGCCGGTGCAAATCTGTCATCAATTGCTCTGGTACCATGGAAAGGCCTTTGTTTGAAATCCTCATTCTTGGGAAAGATTGTCTATGGCTTGATGGAAACGCGCTGATTACCATGAAAATGAGAAACATATTATGCTGAGAGTTAGCAGGTATTTAGCCGCAAAAACCTAGGAAGGGGTATCGTGGGGGTAACAGATTACAGCGCAGCTTTGAAAAGGTTTTACTAAATTTTTGCATGATATATTTCTTCTTATAGATTTCAGAAGGCATTTATTTTCATGCAAGTTTGTTGATAAACGTGTTGCTAAGGCCATACTTTGAATGGAAAGCATAGGACGTGAATTCACGATTGTACCCCTTAGCGGTTGGCGTAAAAAGATGAGGGGGACGCGAAAGTTTTTCCAGGTTATCTTTGTCCTGCTCTTAAAGATTGAAGGATGCTGTGTGGTCAGTGTATTTAAAACGAGTTTTCTTACAAGGCATTATAAAAAAGGACGCGGGGGAGCATAAATGTGTCTCTTGTGAATGTTGTTGATCTGCTGACTTTGGTAAAAAATCTCTGGATGATGGCAAAGCATGGTATCACGTTTATCAATTTTTTGAAAAAATTTTCAAATATGGTTGGTAGAAGAATAATAAGCAGTTTTTTTTCTTGATGTTGAGCTGTGGCTAAAGATTAGTTTGCTTTTATATGTTAAAGTTTTTTCCTAGTAATAACCACATTTTTCAATCCAGTTGAAGTATAGTAAGTGCTTTTAGAGTCAAAAAGAAAAACTGAGATATGAAAAGATAAAGGCTCCACCTCTGAATGTAATTTGATATGAAAAAATGTATGTAGTCAGAATCTTCCGAATAAAATTATTGTCACCATAAGAGTCTAAGGCAGGGGTTCCCAACCTTTTGTTTACTATGTCCCCCTTCAACATTCCGACAGTTGAGCATGTACCCCTTCATCGTTTCAACAGATAACATGTACCTTTTCAGCATTTCGAAAGATGAGCATCTGCCTCTAAAATCTCGTATGACAAAATATATTGTCATGGTTATTTATAGATATATGTAAAAATAAAAATATTTCGAAATAAATAATATGTAAATATATTTTTCTCTTCTATTGCTAACCTTAAATGCATCTCTTCGGATAGGCAAATGTACCCAAGGTTGGGAACCTGTGGCCTAAGGCATCTGCGCTTCTTGATTTTTTTAGGTTGCATTGGCTTTGTGTGATTGTGACCAACGGCTGGGTATGAAAAAACATTTTTAAAACTTAAAAAACTTTTTATGAGTTTGAACTTTTGTGAGTTTAAAAATGTTTTTAACCTACAAACGTGTGGCAAGAATTCTTGATTTGAGGGACTGTTTAGAATGATGTGGCTTTCTTGTGCAAATGTTTGAGCACAACGTGTGTGAAAGTTTTGAAAATTAAGGTCGAGAAGTTGGTAACTTCCGTTAAAAATTTTTCAAAAGTTTGATTGTAATTCAAAGAGAAACACGAACTTGTTATGTGTGTGTAGTAGTTAAGTATGTAGACGTTTGGAAAATAATTGTGGTTAAAATAATTTTGAAAAGGGTAGAAGCGCAAGCGAGATTGTTCAAGATATATTTTTGAGCAGTTTATATTTCGCAAAATGTTCAAACTATTCATCGCAAACGAATTGTTTTGCAATCAAAGTCAAAAAATAGCTCTGTAATAGTACATAAACGCAAAGTTTAAATGTTTTCTTGTTTGGAACAGCTTATAGCGTTGCGGGTTTGTCTTCTCTTTGTAAGCAAGCTTAAGATGTTTTTACGTTTAACTTTGAAAGGCGCATTTTTATTCTATTTAAATAAAACAGAGTATAAACCATGTCCGTTTGATGCTCTAGCATAGCCGGTTGCAAAATTTAATCAAACAAACACTACTGTACTTACCTATTGTTGATTTCTGTTTTATTCTTTCCTTTCTTTTATCTTGGTGGCATAGCAATACTCAAACGAACTACTGCCACTTTTTTACCCCCTGATAGTCTCAATCATCAAAAGTAGTTTGGTGTAGAAGAAAAGTTTCATTCTATTTCTACTCGCTTATGTGCTCCTTTCGGAGTGTCACCCAGTGTTATGCAACGTCCCTCTCCGCTTGCTTGCGCTGTGGACCACGCGGCTGGTTTCGCAGTGAATGCTGCACTGGTGCCGAGTCAATGGCAGCACCGCGCATGAACCGTTTCCATGCACCCACACATAATTTATTATCACCGAGCACGAGGCTGGACATGCCGCAAGTACCGTTTTTCAAGTCTTCAGCCTACCAGCATCTGTGGCTCGCGGTCTATCCCACGAGGTCACTCAGCCGGTTGGTGTAGAAAAGTCCTGTTTGTACTGCCTTATGACTTTTGCTGAAGTTGGAAACTTTATTGTTCCTTTTGTAATTTTTAAAATGAGCGTCGTGAAACCACGATTGCCACTTTTGGAAGAACGGAGAAAACCTTCTGAAAGCAAAGACGACTTGCTTGCATAAAATATTTGCATGCCAGGTAAGCAGCATAGAAAGCTGAGAAAAACTAAGTTATTAGAGTCTTATAAAGATTCTTAACTGTAAAGATGATGAGCCGTCTATTTCGTTGTTTGTTACGAATATATTGCTTCATCTATTCGGTCAAACAACCCTTCATAAAGGCAAGCGACCTTTACATTTATAAGGAAAAAGTTCTTTAACTGAAATTTGTCAAAGGTTCAAGATTATAACAAACGGTACTTTACCTTCATTATTCTCAGTCAGACCCACGAAAATTTGTTTGAAGTCCGGACCTGAGCTGCGAGCATCGACTGACAAAACATCTTGCTCGCAGTCATCTTTAATGTAATTCTTGTATTCGAAAGTAAGTTCATAATGAAAAGAATGGATAACTTTTCATTGTGGATCCCTGTCCCCATTCAATAAGAAAACCTTGTGAATCTAATCAGCAATGCTTGCCACTGGTATGATCTGAACTAAAACACAGAATGATGTAAAACCGAGGTGTTCTTTAACAGCGTGCACTCAGACACTGAAGCGAAAACGCGTCTGTTGCTTGTTGACAATTCCGGCTGTTTGCGACGTTGTGAACTAAAAACAAGAGGATGGAGTCATTTTACTCGACGTAAGATACAAAATTGTCGCTGACGCATTCAGCTTCTCTGCATTCCTTCCCGTTTCCAGGAAAACAGGCACACCAGTTAGCTGTGGCTGTGGCTGGCGTTGGTAAACACTGCTCTTCGTCATGTCCAACTGCTGTTTAAGCTAAGCTGTTTTTCCTTACAAAGAAATCGGCCAGCTGCTTGTAGGTTTCTTGAGGTGCACGAGAAAACTTTTAAAAATTATAAAAAAATTATAATATGTAATTATAATATGCGCTTGCATGCTACCTGTAGTCACAATCCTGCAGATTATGAACAACAGTGAAGTGAAGCATAAACTGAAGACGAAAATCAGAATGAAAATTAATGTTCCAGGTTACAGCATTTGCAAAATGTACGAGAAGCATTACAATCGGGATCGCTACGCGCAACTTTCTGTCTTTGGATCACAACATTCTGACCTCCTCGTTCAATGGTGATTAAAAGGTTGATGTGTTGATTGACACTTCCATGAATTCAAACCTCTGAAACTTCAACACGCTAAAAATAACGCCACAAACGAGGTGCTAGGATATTAAAAACAGCTTAGTAATATTTTATAATTTACCCTCAATACCTTGAAATATAACGAATTGCATCGATTTTATCCTCACTTACGGAGCAGCAGTCCAGACCTAAAAGTTTCATTGTACATTTCAAAGTAGTGTCGCACCACGTAAAACCAGTTGTTTTTTTTGTTTAAAATTACTATTTTTTTCAAAATGTAGTTGAGCAATTTACGATTTTGGAAAAATGTTGAAAGGTTATTATTATTATTAACAACAGCTTGTAGTTGCATTTTGCTTTGGAAAGTTTGACGGTGCTTTTTAATAAATAATGCTTTCAGAAGTTGTAGTCTTAATTATACCGCAACGTAGTTTTACGTCAGTGGGCATTTGACGATCGAGCATATATAGTTGACATTGCGCTTCTTAAAAAATAAGTTGAAAGACATACAACCTTGGAAGTTCTAACTGAAAAACGACCCAGGTCACTCAAAGAAATACACACATATATATTCGCAGTATATCAGAATCACTGGCGGCGTAATTGGCTGTATGATATGACCTATTAGCTCATTATGTAATCAATATTGCTTTGTTGCAAGGAATATGGAGTATTTCTCCCTTCTTTCATGGATACCACGTTGAATTCCAGTTTTGCGCTTTTTACTGCCAGTATTCAGCGGAGGTGGCGTGTTTGTAGTTGACTATTGCTCGCTTTGAAATCACTGTCCTCAGGGTCGGAGCGAGGGGGGAAAGGGGGCACAATTCCCCGGGCACCGAATCACTATGGAGGCGCCGAATGACTGCGAGGGGCGCCGAAAAGTTCCAATAATGTCACAAGTACTTTCTTAAACACAGTACATTTGCTTCCGAAAGACCTCAGGTTCCAACATGAGGGTACCAAACTTGTTTCTTGCCCCGGACGCCATCTAACATCGTTACGCCCTGGTCCTCACCAGAACTTGTTTGACCTCGGTGTGCCGCGCCACGTTCACACAAGTTAAATCGCCGATGCTGGCGGAGTCCACGTGCTTGTAGATGCGTCTTTCGCAGTCGGAAAGCGGATACTTATAGGCCTACAAAAAGTTCAAGTGTGCTCACAAGGTTATCAGCTGTTTGTGCCTATAAGCAAAAAGTTGATCCTTTGCTGACTCGCACTTACACAAGCCATTTGACTGGTCAAACACTATCAGTTGCTTATACGCGAAACAAAGTCTGTGCACAGTACTTGGCATTCAGACACAGAAAACACAAGTCTGTGGGGTAGTTTTAGCTTTTGGTATGCGTTATTTGTTTTTCATTTAATTTTTGCCTTAGACTCAACATCCGTATCACATAGGTTGTATTAACACTGTGAGATTTTGAATAAGTGAAATCTCGTTTCAAAGATCCTTAAAAAAATAACCTGATCGAGTGATCGTTATCCTGATTCAAGTTTCTTAAAAAAAAACTATCCAAATCCAATCCTGTTTTGCACAAAAGCACAAACACCTGCAAGGTATCCAATCCTGGCCTTGGCTGTGCTCACCTCTGGCGCATACTGGTAAATGATCCGGAGAGAGAACACACAACGCGCAGGCGATTGTGACAACTTCTCATCATCATCTGAAATCGCTGTGCAACGTATGGGTCAAAAAGGAATGCATAAAAACCGTTAGGCACATGAAGTGAGCTGTTAAATGTGTTGAACGGAGGTGCACATCGCTCCATCAACGCGTGTAAGTTGTTTTGAACCAAGACGTCTTGACAAAATGGGTGGCGTAACCTGGTGCTGACGAACTGTTACATTTTTGATGATGCAACGCAAAATGTTATCTGCAACACGCAATTGTTTCATATCAGACTGTGTGTTCGTGTTGCACAGTTGACAGGCATGCATTATGCACCATATACGTATTTTTCACAGCAGTTGAAGGCGAAGAGATTGTTGGGGGCGAAAGCAATGTGCGATAGTTGACTTGTTATCAAGTGAACGATTCTCGCATTACTGTATGCCCAACTTCAGTATACTGCAGCCCTGAAGCAATCAAATTGTTTACTGGTTTGCAACAATGCTCCGTGCGGTGCTGCAGACCTGTCACTGCTGACTACCGGTATCTGCTTTGTCACGCGCCGCCGGCTTCTCCACAAAGTAGCTGCGTCCGGCAATTACAGTACAAACAGTACATACCGCACTCTGGATCATGCGTCTTACCCGGCACGGTTTCCACAATACCTCGATTCAAAGTATGCATGCCTTTGCTGCAATATTCAGCCAGTGTGCAAAAACCATTCCAACTTTGATGTGTCATCGTTGTGACGTGGTTAAATGTACATGTAATGGCGCCATATTCGTCGCATTCACTCTCTGACGTGAAAGATGTGGGCGCATTTCGTGTTTCGTGGTTGACCACCAAGCACCAGAAATAAAGGCCTGTATTGTTCCTGGCTTCCCCAAGAGAGTCACACTAAAGTGCGGCTGCGTACATTTAAACAAATCAGCTAAACGCACATTCGTTTTTTTAATTAGAAATCGGCAACGTGTTGTGAAAAGGAAATTTTGCAGCCTTGCACAACCGCAGAAAGCAAGAGACTAATGCAGGAAATGTCAATCAGTAGTTTCCTCTACAGTCAAATATGACCAAAATAACAGTAAGTTTATTTCTTGGGCCACCCTGTCAGTATTGTAGTTGTGCTCTGTTTTGTTTCAGGTGAGGTAATGATGGCACACTTGCTATGAGTTTATGTAGGAGTTTCATGGGGTGAATTGCAACTGAAAGGCTTCGATCGCACCTAATCTGTGTTCTGCCTGCGTAGGTCTTGATCTTACAGCTGACGAAGTAAAGCAAGACAGCCGAATGATTTTAACAACGTTTGGGGCTTTGCGGCTTTGGAGCACAGAGTTTGCTTGAGTCTGTAGCCAGGCTGTTAGTCGTAAGACAGCGTGTGCATTTGGAATGCTAGATTTATCTTATACAATAAAGTGCAAGAACAGTAGGGCTGAAAAACTGCAAAGTATACTTGTAGCTTCAGCTACAAGCAGTGCTTGTAGCTAAATTGACGGAGTCTTCGCCTTTTCTGCCGGCAATAAATAATTTAAAAAAAGAAGCCGAAAAAAGTTGCCCATGCATCAGAATGAAAAACCTGAGGCCGTTCGGAGGAGTTTAGAGCGTGCCGCATGCGAAGTCTCTCATTTATAAAAAGAATTCGAAAATGGTGGTTTTCATAGTTCTTGCGGAGTTAATCGTCGTAAACAATTCCTACGATAATGATCGTTGTCTTTTCTCTATCGGAACTGGCAAGCAGATTGACGATGTTAGCGTCTTAACAAGATTTTGCTACAGCCTTTTCAAAACAAATTGCCGGCTAACCTTGTTCCCAAATGCACGTTGAAGTGACTTTCAAAAGAAGAATCATGGACCGATTGGTGTCATACAGCAGGAAGTAACCAATGAATTAGCACAGCCTGCGGGTGGTAAACTGTCGTGGTGGATTAGCGAATGGAAAAATCGCCTTGACGCATTGAACTTTACCTTGTGCAGGACTTTTGTAAAATCATCCTACATAGAAACGTATTTGCAAGAACATTGTACTGGAAATCCAAGTGAATCCGTGCTTTACAAAAGAAATAATCTGTTGTGTGTGGAAGTATTATTCAGATTTAAAAATAAATAGCTTTGTAAAAGCGTGCATTAGTCCACAGGAGCTGCTTGTTCCAAAGATTTTAGATTGAACTTACCGTACTTCCCTAAAATTTATTATTGCAGGGCTAAACAGACGACAAGCTGAAAACTTGTAGACTGTCTCAGCGCGAACAAACCTTGAAGATACGTTCACTGACCTTTTATAAGGATAAAGCTACCTTGTGTTTAGTTCAGTCAGTCGGAGGCTTTGGCGGAAGATCCCGCGGTTATGATGCAATTTTACGTTGCTGCTTCATTTCTCCCATGACGACTGCTTGGCTGCGCAGAGAGGTCTGAGTCATAGCATGAGCGAAAGTAAAACATGTATTGAGTAAACAACAAGCGGTTTAGACAAACGATTTTGCAAACGGTCACATTATGCATTATGGATGATTTTCCTCAGGTTTTCCGAAGGATAACTTAAACAAAGACATCTTGAAAAGCCTGTTATGAGCAAAGAAATTGAATTTTGTGTTGTGGTTTTAATAGAGAGCAAAGCGTAAAGTTTTGACGATAGTGGTGGTCTTAGCATTTCCAACGTGTTCTTAGTAAAACCTTGAATAGCACATGCTAATGTGAGCTGAAAAGAAATTGCTTTTGACGGTCGAGTCGATTGTTTAGACACTCGCCGTGACTGGCAGCCAGTGCAGTTTGTACATGTGAATAAATTCTTTTGTTATGGTGTTATGAGATAGTCGCTAGTAAAAGTACCCCCAGGTTGTTTGAACAAGAGGGGTTCCTGTGCTTGTTGTCACTTGAGAGTGTTGTCCTGAGCCCAAATAACAATTGACTAATAAACATGGTTGGTTGCATTTGTGAAGTGCAGTACAAGAGAAAGTGGCAAGCGACAAAAACGACTACGGCATAGCTGCAAATTGAAAAATGCAGAAGGGAATGACTTATGACTTAATTTACATTTTGCTTGCGTCTTTGAATCGCATGAGTAACTCTCGCACTTTATCGATGCTGAATTTAGACGATTTCAAGTCATTCCAATTCAAGGTTTGAAATTGTGCTCTCAAATTTTTGAAGGGTGATCTCTTCTCACAGTTCCGCAAATGCCTTTTGACATTATCCGGCGAATTTTCCCAAAAAATTATGCGCAGACCCCGAGCCAGTGTTCAAGATCACAAAGTGGTAGATTGATAGAGATTAGTAGCAAACAGGTTTGAATCAAAATCGACTTCTAATTGAGGCGCAAATGGCCGTTATTTTCCATTGAACTTGAAGTTATTAGACGCACACGCCAGTTTTTTTCCCGTTAACGTTATTCATTATGTGCCTTGGTTCCAAACAACGTATGAACAAATCACAGGTACCTGTCTAATCTTTCCGCTTGCTGTTTGTTAGGTAACATATGCATTATTGTCTGTCTAATGCAGTGCAGATACAGAATTTAATTTTTGCCCAGATTTGTGAAAATACTCTGTATTGTAGTCGTTAAGTGCAAAGTCGATTGGTGTTAACTGTATATTGTAAAGCACGCAGGTGTGAAGCAAAAGCAGAAATTGAGAAATTACGGAGATTTATTTTAAGTGGAATTCCAGTTAAACTTTACCGAAAACCATGCAAAAATAAACTGTTTTATCACGACACTGAAGCTATGAGAACTTTGAAAAGAGGCGTTATAATTTACTCGACTGGTTGTGAACATGTGCAATGTGCATCTATTTCATTTTAGTTTTAGTGNTGAGACGAAGTTTTGTTAGTTCCANTGCACATTTCCTCTTGCAAATGGGCCTAGGTNAGGCAAAAGACAAGTAAGGTTAAATATCTACAGTAGAACCAAACAAACTCCTGAAAGAAAGAAAANGTTTCGCTCCGGTCAGGCTGCTGTCTCTGTTTCATGATATAGGCCAGCACGGGTGGGGAAAGGGCGAGCTTATCAAGGAGTTTGTGGGACCTTCTAATCCTTTGCTCGCTGACAAATGTATTTGTTTTGGTTGCTAGTTTTTATCAGATTTGTAGCAATGAACATTCGGGTCTAGTGCCAAATTGTCCGCCTCCGCGAAAGAACCCCAGCCCAAACCTTAAACCGCCACGGAAGGATTAATATGAAGACCCCAAGTCGCACACAAAAACCAGCCCGGCACTCCTAGCTTTAGCATAACTGGAGACACAGCACATTGAAAAATCGCCAACTGATACCCAGTTAACTGAAATGCGGCTATCGACTAGGAATTTCCCCACCGCTAGTACAGTATAAAAGCAAAAACAACGATCGGTTTGTTGTGCATATATAGTATGAACAATATCGTGCAACTTCAGAAGTTTGATTCAGATTGCGAGTATATTATGTCAGAAAAGTTTACTGTGCCTACCTGATTTATTTATTGTTTCATACGACCCAGCTAATAAACAGTAATAGTACAAAAAGCCATCATGCAAACAAGTAACCAATTGTCGACGGCAATTAGAATGAACGCTGCTATATCTGCTGCTAAACTGAAACCACCAGGGGATATACTGTACGTCTTTTCTAAAAGACCTATTGATTCGCGAGAGAGCTTTGAATTAACATAAAAGCAGCAGTCGGTTCATCAGTGATTTTGTCATTTCAGGTTTATTACCACCAGTGGCTGCATACATAAGCTGATCAGATTGTTCTAGGGTTGGTAATGCATACCTGTTTTGTCTTGAAATGCGTGGCTATGCGGTTTAAGACAAAGGTCGTACAAAGCTCACTTGCGCGTTACTTGGTCTGCAGGAACGTTCTGATCATTGGTGGCGGATATTGCTTCGCAATACTAGACAAAACGTGAGTACAGTCAGGGCCGGATTAAATATTAGGGGCCCCAGGATAATTTTCACTGTAGGGCCGCTGTGACGTAATTCATGACGTCATCGTTTGTAAAAATTATGTTTTCGCTGATTCGCAACAATAGGTGTAGGAGCTGGCAAATTTTTGCGGGTGCGAAAGATTTTTGCCCGAATTTCCCCAACTGGCCCGAAAAGTTTTGTACGACTTTTGCCTACAAACTTTATCCCACAAAGATCATGAAGACCTTTTCTTTGGTGTGGCCTCCAAAAAAAGTCTTCATGTGTTTTTTGCAAACATTGGGCGCCACCTTTGCTCAGATTTTCAGGGGTTTTGCCAAATTGTTCAGGAATTTTGCCCAGATTTTCGATAAATCAAACTTTTAGGGGTGCTCTTAATCCCAATTGCCCCTGTTGTCCCCCTTAATCCGGCCTTGAGCACAGTGCTTTCGGTGTGGTCTAAGAGGACAGTTGGTCTTGCAGTACGCAGCACCCTTAAATTGTTTTTTCACCAATTGGTCGAGATATCCTTTGTAAATACGGTGAAGATCTTTCGTAAATAGCGTAAATATTGGCTTGAATAGTACCTGCCCTGAAAAAAACAAGCGGTGTGTTAAGTGTCTTGTATAGGAACTACAGTATTTAAACAGTAATTTGAGGTAGGTTTAAAAAACCAAATCTGTGCCATGCAACTTGGTTTTCTAGATAGTCAAGTCTGTTTTTTAAACATTTTTGCCAGACAGCGGTAAGTAGGCTACGGATCTTTTTTTGTTTTCGGTGATCAGATGAACGGGCAATGTTTTTGAAAGCTCTAAAATGTGCACCGAGGCATCAGCTGTTTAAAATTTGGTAACACTCGCAAGCAGTGGATCTTTGTCAATCTGCACCATTTGTTTCATTTTTATTGAACAAGCCGCGGTAAAATAGGGTACAAAGTTCTGAGAAAGACGAACCTTGGAAAGATTTTTCTGAAACGGAGTAGACGTTATTCCAACGCTGATGTGGGTCTTACATCACTACATGTATTAAATAAGATGAAATTAAGTGTTAAAGAAGATGAAAGAATACGGCTTGCCAGATGAGCGAGTGCCTGATGCATTCTGTAAAACCTATTTTAATTTCAATCGATCGATAACGTAAACGGCGATCGAAGCTTGAGGTGGCCTTGCACCATAGAAACCAGCCGTCAAGCTAGTAATACTTCCTTACTTCCTAAACTCTGGTAATACTTCCTTCTTTACTGAGGCGTCGCGAAGGCTTTATCAGCTTGTGTGTCTGNTTGTAACTAACAATTTACAGTTTTTTGAATTGTTCCTCCGTTTTCTCTTCACAGTTACTTGATTTTCTCCTTTCTTTCTATCANAAGTTTTTAGAATGCAGTGATTTGAACATGATTTTATGGTTCAAGGATTTTGACGCAGGGCTTTCAGCGAACATTCAATGATGAAATGAGGGCATATAGAAAGAAAGCCTAAAAACAGTGATGTTTAGATTACCTTCGTAACGGCGAACGAAAATCATATTTTCTCACAGCGTTGCTTTAAAACTTCAAGTGTAACTTCACGAATAACTGATTTTACCACCTACTTTCATCCTCGTTTCATTTTGCCAATTGAATTTCTTGGTTTAAGTGCAGTGCGTGTTGCTTGATTTGAAAAGCACTGTTCATAGACCTACACATTTATGAGTACGTATGTGAAACGTTTGGGGTCAGGGTTTTTGTGACAGCTACACAAATGTAAGCACAGTTTATATTGGCTCGCCGTTTGTCCAAATATGAAAAGGTTCAAGTCGCAGGTGGGAATGAAGGTGCTTCAACAGTTCTTTGCTGCAGGTTAGTGCATTGCCCATTTACTTGCTTTTACGTTTGTGTTCTCTCATCAAGAAACACGGGCGAACCTGTATGTTGGCTTGCTTACGCCATGTAAACTATTCGTTACATTTGAAAAATCACTTTGAANTTTTTTTCACACATCATTTGTATCTTTGAAAAAAATTAAAAAACATTTACAAAAAATTTTATTTTGANTTTGTTTCTGTTTCAAACTGATAAACTCTTTGAAACTGAAAAAAGTTTTTAAAACAAATTTCATGCCAANTTTTTTCTTTGCTGCCCCCAAACCGGCCAACGAAATCTTCCCCTAGAAATTCGTGAGTAAACCGTGTCGTAAATTCATATGTTGCACGCTCGTTTCTTGTGGCAGCTTTTATCTAATAAATTATTGTTAACCTTTTTTTCTTCTTCTGCAATTGTTGCTTTGCATTCTCTCAACAAAATGGATTGTCTTTTATTATAATTTTTGTTGAAGTCGCTTTCAAATTATGGCAGTTGCTATGGTACACGGTAAATGCAAAATGCATGACAGGAATCGATACTTTTTGTGAAGTGGATTTGTATTTCACACTTGGCAGTTATATTAGTCTAAAAATAAGTACTATGGATAAATTTTATCATTGGAAAGTGAAATACTAGATCACAAACATTAGGAAAGGTCATCATGCATTTTTCTAATAACGCTTGTAGTA
>JGI24021J15306_10001480_pt1 | contig 23116 bp, 19 predicted proteins | sample Ectturendosymbi1_FD_15306 | JGI IMG/M metagenome (IMG submission 15306) | reverse complement strand
AGTCGATCGTTCATGTTCTCGAGCGACCTTTCCAAAGCGTCGTTCTGCAAACATTACCCAGTGAAAGCACTTTCTTGAGAAAGATGCAGCAAGAGTGTAATGCGACAGAGTGCCACATATTGTAGGTGCAATAAGCATGTCTGCTTGAGCCGTAGCATATCGTGTGAGTAATGTCACTTACACTTCCCGAATTTAGAAATTGGAAGTATAAGATGTCGAAGTAGCACACAGAAGACGATTTCTATTTATTAAAATCTTTTTTTGGAAAACAGGTCTAGCTAACACTGCAATTAGGAGAGTGGGCAAATTTTGCGGTTAAACATTGAAGGATCTGCCGTCACGAACTTGGTCATGTGTTGTAATAATGAGCTCTGTCGTTGGATTACACTGAGTCAATTCTGCACTTTACTCGTGAAACGTAAAGCAAAAGAGTTGCTTCAGAAAACTTGTGAGTGTGGAAAAATTGCACATTTCCAGAAAATTTGCATATTACCAGAAATGACGGTTTTGCCCATTCTTCGGTTATTGCCGATGGATGAGATTAACTGTTGTTTGCATGTCAGCAAGCTGAAATCATTAAAATCTTGCCAGGTTTTTTTAAGGTGTTTTAGGGATCCAATTCGGGTCCCTAAAACTGAAAGTCGGGTCCCTAGAATCACAGAAAATCATCATGGAGTCACTAGGATCAGAGAAATTCGGTTCCCTAGAATCAGAGAAATCGGGTCCCTACAGGTCCATACCGGGTACCTAACATTTCCTTAAAAAAAACTGATATTGGTATAATTTTTGCAATAAAATCGTTGCTGTACGTGATTTTCTTGTGATTGCCCAATCCTATTCATGCACTGCTTGCATTGGTTTGAGGCACGTCTTATTCTTCCACGCCCACAAGCTTTCTGAAGCAATTCTTTTGCTTGAAGTTTCACGAGTACAATGCAGAATTGAGTCAGTGTAATCCAATGACAGAGCTCATCATTACAACACATGACCATGGATACGCTAGCGAAGTAGAATAGCACGATCACACCTGCCCACGATAAGGCAATGAAGATATTGCCAGTGCATATTATTCATTGTGCAAATAAAGCCATGTAAAGAGTATTGGTAAAGAAATATTTCGTTGCAATTGTATGAAAATATTTTGCAAAATGTGGTAAACGTTATATGCAAAACAACTTTTCTAATTGATGCACCACGATATGCTGCTAGTGTTCATCAACGTATCAATATTTTCACGGTATGGTATCGCTGGAACTCATGCTGGAACAGCATGTAAAAAATGATGAAATGACCGTAGTAAGACTTGTGGAAGAAGTCCAGTTTATATTTCTAAATTTTGATAAAAGCAATGGACACTGAAAAAGCATTAGAAAAATCTGCCGTTATTGTGTTCTGTGTTTGTTGATGGAGCAACGAGAATGAAACTAGCAAAGAAATAACATTTTTTGGAAATCATTAAGAACCAATTTACAGTAATTTATTTTTCAGCAATTCAAAATTTTTTGCAATTTATCACAGCTAGATTTTATTAATAAAAAAACAAAAAAACTCTACCTTGCCGCGCAGTGTTTCCAATTCCAGTTCCAGCTGATATATGATCTTCCTCTTCTCGGCGTTGTCCACTCGAAGGTCTTCAATTTCTTTCTGAGCTGCTTTAAGTCGCTTAGCCGAGCTCTCCACCTGTTTGTAACAATTATGAGTGATATCTCAAACTCGAAATTGAATCAATTTTGTCAGTCGTCGTCATTGAAGTTAAAACACATCACCTTGTTGCGTTATAAACTCTTACAATCTGATATGGAGTTACTTCTAAATCGTACATGAACGTGTGCAGGAGCGCAGCATACAGTGCATGCCTTACTTTCAATGAACACAACAAATGTTTCATTGAAGGCAAATGTTCAGGCAACGCTCAGCCTACGTTGTCACAACATATTCTCACCTTCTCCTTGTAATAATTATCAAGATCCTCGAGCGATTTTGTGTTGAAAGCCTCGTATTGTTTGCGAACAGTGGCGATGGCATCGTTCAAATCCGGAAGAATCGGTGGTTGCTCAGCTGTGAGAATCGGTGCTCCATCCGGTTGAATCTGGTTGCGCAGATTCTCCATTTCCTGCCGATTGTATTTATCATGCAGTTTGGGTTTAACTTTTCTGATCAACACCATGTAATCTGCCTTGAACAATATGTCTTTGGTTGTAGTTATTCAACTGCTCTATCATTGCTAAAATTGTGTGACCAGCACCTTCTTGCTCAAAATGGAAATAACCTAGCTGCTGTATTTTTCGACCTAAGAAAGGCTTTCGACATTGTAGGTACGAAGATCACAACCTAAATGCTACAAATTGTGGTATCTCTCAAGATTCCACGCTTGGCGCAACGCAATCATCTTCATTAATGATTTGTCAGCAATCATTAAATTTAATTCTTACCTCTTCGCTGATGACTGCACTCTATCGCCCTCACATAATAATGCAGCACAACTGGAATTAAAACCAAGTAAACTTGCAACAAAAAATTCAAAATTGGATGAATGCAAATAAATTAACTGATAATTACACAAAACTAAATTAATACTTTGGAGCATAAAATTGGGATGGACTTAACACTTTCATCAACACTAAAAAAGCCTTCAAAAAGCTCAACATTTTTTATTTTGAGACGTTTTGTATTATTCATAATCCATCTTCAGTCAAAAAATACTGAAGCACTTGGCAATGCTATCAATTCAAAACCAAAAGACTCTGTGACGCAAGAAATAACAGTGTGACGCAAAAGAGGTCAAAAGCAAAACTAAGACAGCCAACCCTGTCTAATTCGCTAAAAGTAAAAGCAGGATCAACAGCTATGCAGTGCTAAAACAAAACCTACGTAAGATCATAATCTACGAAAACAAGCCAAGACCAGCAGCAAGAGACCGTTCACAGAGCACTGCAAGGGAAGGACGCAAAAATTTTAGCAATTACCAGTTTTATACAACCAGCACGATACGTCTATACGTCAAACGAGGCGTTTGCCTCATTTTTTCAAAATATCAATGCCTGTTTTCCTTTCAACACCTCGTTAAGGAAACTCTTCATGCTATTCATTACTCACAGCTTCATGGACTTGCTCGGCGACTTGGAGAGCTTCTTGGAGGTTTTCAACCTTTGTTTCCAGATTCGATCTCTCGATTGTAGCGTCATCCACATCCTGCAATGGAAAGGCGGCTCGCTAGAGTCTTCACATCAGGCCTGCAACCAGAGGGAAGCATCCGGTGAATCCCCACGAAATTTTCAAAAACATATGTATTTGTTTGGTACAGCAATACGTTACATCATTTTGCCTCCCCCGAAAATATCAGCTGCTTACGGCCCTGCTTCACATCATTATTTATGCTTCGACCCGACACCGGTGCCTTGGCTCAAATGTTCAGATAGCGCAAGCACGCATGACCTTGAAGCAGGTTGTTTGCGCTTCGTGTGCATAAAGGTCAAGGGCGTACGCAAGGAGGGAGTTGAAGTTAACCCCCATCCTTGAGTTTGATATATTAAAAAATCTTCATTACCTGCGCGAAGGAGATTAGTTGTTTTCGCATACTTTTTACTCGTTAATTTGTCGACTTTAATGCAAGTACCACGGAATGAATTTGCATGTAAGTTTCAAGGAACATTTTATATGGGCCAAAAAGTAATAATTAGGTTTTGGTGAGAATCTCGGTTATAGTCTGCATCCAGAAAACATCTCACCACTTTTTGCAGACCTTTCGTCCACTATGCATGTTGAAAATTCTGTTCCGCGATAGTTCACTTGATCCCAAAAAAATGTCTTTATTTTGTTTGCTATGGCTGATCAGCGCAGGTGCTGATCGCGTTGGCTACATTACCAATTTCTGTAGCATGAAAGAACTGTTGCACGAACTCAAAAACAGCAGTTAAGAGCATTCAGGCATTTGATAATGCCTCAGCAGGGAAAAATAAAAACTAAAAGTTTGCTGGACCTCTATACATAACAAAAAAACGAAGGTTTTCTTGCGTACTTTGTACGCATTCTCAATTCTTGTGTAGTTTACAAAGATTCGATCTTGCAAACCGCCAACCAGTCCAGCCGCACACCTGTGCTCGACTGCTCGTATTCTACGAGACATTAGTGCAACCCGACTTTGCAGTAGTAAATTGCTCTGACGTACTGATGAATGTGATTTACTCCTCTGTTTTAACGCGCAGCCTGATATTATTGCAGTTTTGAACTGCTGGCTGTGTCGTAGCGTTGAGTGTATTTTCCTCCGATATCCTAACGTGGAGCGCTGATAGTTTATATTCAGTGCAATGACACATAAAATAAGGAGAGTGCGTGTAGAAGAATACTCATATTGCATCAGCACACTTCGCGATAACGTTGTTTTGGACACATTAATATGACGTGAAACTGTGACGTCACAAACAGCGCACTCCAAATGCAAACGACCACCATATCCCACGAGATGAAACCTCCATGAAAATTTGCTGCGTACACCACTCATAAAGGTATGATACGGGTTCTGGAAGTGCAGCCAACCTCCCTGGCATTGAAATATGGGTGAAAATGGGCCAGGATTTTTTAATCTTCAAAGCAAAGAAGTATGATTTGAAAATAAAAAATATCGCTACACTCAGGGCAGTTATGGTTGGAAAGTGCACGATTCAACATGGAACTTTGAGAAAATGAAGATCGTTTTTTGAAACCGCAACTGAAAAGTTTTCAGCGATGGTTTCATTCGGAAAAATAGTTATTTTTCGCCTCAGTTTAGTTAATCGTCAATTCATTGAGGATAAAGTAAGAAAATTGTCAATTTTCAAACTTAACATCCACTTTGCTCAAAAAACCCGTGTAACAGCAAACATCAGCAATTGGTTCAGTTGCAAATGTTTCATAAAAAAACAACTACCCATCTTCTGAATAAAACTTCACTTCAGTAAAAGGAATTGCAGTGATGAGCATGATAATTGCAGATTATCAGGGAAATCGTTAAACTCTTATCAATTTATGACATGGAAACCACTTACCCAGTGGTGAACTTAAAGTTGGGGGGCCGAGGCAAGGTTGAAAGGGGGCCTTTTTATGACGTCATCATACTCAGCCAACCGTGATTACACCTTTTGAACAAGCCTTGGAGGGGATATGCGGGCCATCCAAGGATACATTCCTGAGATTACGGCGTGACTGGCATAACAGAAAATGCAAAAGGGTATTCATGAGACACAAACACTGAAAGTTGGGAAGACAAAGCTAGCAACACATAAAATTAACCGATAGCAAGCTGGCATCGCCCCCACTTGTCTAGTTTTACAATTGCTGTTGGGGGCTCCTTTGAAAGCTGAGCACTTAAACATTACAGTTACTGCTGGTGGCCTCTATGCGAGCAGTGTACTTACGCATTACAGTAGCTGTTGGGGGCCCCTTAGTAAGCAGAGTACTTACGCGTTACAGTTGCTGTTGGTAGCCCCTTTGAAACGAAGGCACTTACTCATTGCAGTTGCTATTATGGGTCCCATTGAGAGCAGAGTACTTACACATTACAGTTGCTGTTTGAGGCTCCTTTAAAGCAAAGTAAGCCTACTTATTATGAGAGTGGATAATACGATTTTCACCAAAAATGAGAAAAATTTACACGCGAAACAATTCGAGGATGGCCTAAAAAGGGAGAGCCCGAGGAAAGTGCCTCGCTCGCCTCCCCTTAAAACACACCACTGCACTTACCTCTAACTATGACTACCTACTGTTAACATCGATCTGGCAGTCGAAGGTCAAGCACATTTTTGCTAGTTGAGATGTGAATATTTAAACTAAAAAAACAATTGAAAAACATACTTGACAGCAAACTTTGAAGAATTTGCTTTTTGACCTATTTACAAGAACTAAAAATCTTTATCTAAATCGTCATGATTGGGATTTCCAGAGTTACTGTACCTACAGAATTCTGTAACGATGCTTTACGCATTGCATTTGTCCATCTAACTGAAACCCCATAAGAGGGTTCTCTCGACCTTCCAATATTGTAAAAATCATAACTTACAATACGAACATGATTTAGCAAATGAACTCCAAACAACAAGACGTCTGAGACAAAATTGACAAGTGCGGCTGAAGTGCGAACGCATCTACCTTGCGCAAACGTGTCACTTCTCTTTCCAATTCTTCGTTGTGGTCTCTTTCACTTTCCAGTCTGCAATATTAATCGAAGTAATCGTCGCACGATCCTAATAACCCGACACAGCACGCTTTCAATAACGCCACAAAACCTCTTGAAAATTTAATTGTATAGCAGATTATGCGTTACAGTTCAACAAGCGTAAACCTTCGCACCATTCACAAAAATATTTATTGTTTAGAAATTTTAAGCATTGAAATTATTTTGGGAAAACGAGGGAATCAGATGTAAAGCGATTACAAAATTCATATTTGAATTCTTGATAAACAAATACTGAAAGCAAATGTACACTTATTGCAAAATTTGAGGTGCTTGAAATAGCAAGGTATTTATTGTTACTCATTGCAGCAAACTCCCAAGTTCTTTAGCATCACAAACAATCTTTCACAAAAATAAAGCACGTAATAAGTGACAGAAAGGAAAAAATTTTATAAGCTGACATAAAAATCTTGCAACCGATTTAACATAGAGAATCGTAAACCGGTTCTTAAAGAAACTGGTCAGAAATGACATTTTGCTCTGTTACTTTTTGCTTGTGTTTCCATTTCCAATTCATGTTCTCTTGTTTTCAGAGTAAACTGAACACTTTACATCATAAAACGTAATCGTTGTGATCTTCAAAATTACAGGGGTACTATTTAGCTGCCAGCCCAATATTTGGCAGGTTTTTCGCAGTTCCTATTTTGCCAAAGTTCAGATTTTTTCGAGCTAGAGACACAAACCTCTCAAGCAAATATTCTTAACTTTGCAAACTAAGCATGAAAACCGCGTTGCGTGCGGCAATGTGTGTGTGTGGGTGGAAAGAGGTTTCGCTCTGTGCGTGCGGTGACATTTTACAATTGTCTGCCAAGCTGTTCTGACCGGCGCATACCGGTGCCTTTCAAAGGTGAGGAGGAGTGTATTCATCTTTGTTGCCGACGTTTTGTGGTGCAGCGAAGCGTATCTGACCCTTTTCTTGCACTTTTCTTCTTACCTGCTTTTGATCCCAGCAATTTTCTGGGGTTATATTTAGATACATTAACTGAGCAGAGTGTGAAACTGTGACATTCCGCTCTGGTGTTCAACCCCGTTCTTCCGAATGATTTCCACCAACCTCTGGTGAAATTAGTTTCACCTCTATGCAAGGTTTGCTACATTTCATCGTCTTCCGATGCAGAAATGTGTTTTACTGTGAACTACGCATTTCTCAACTACAAACCCAGGAAGTTATCCAGACTTACTTCGCTGTCGTTTCTTGCAGGTCGAAGGCCTGGTTGTCTCTCTTGATTTCCAATCTTGTGTTCTTGTCTTGCAAACCTTCCACTTTGATTCTCAATTTCTGTACCCGAATTACGAAAAACGTTGCTAAGGGTGAAACATGGGGTCGTAAAATTCTAAGGCGTTTTCAGAAATGATTTAATGCTATGCAACAGCTTTGTAATGCTATTTGACCCAAAGGGAATTCTTTGGATATCGTGGGACACACGTAGATGACTTTCGGCGCCAACAATACTATTCACTTACTCTCAAAGACAAAGCCACTTAAAAAGCGTTTGCAAACTGTTTTTTTTTGTCAAAAAATGTAATTTTTACCCATTTGAAAAATTTCGGGGATGAATCTTGAGGTTCGAGCAGTTTCAAAACGAAGGTTGTTCAATAAAAGAAATATGTAGCCTAGAAAACCAAACTAAAATAAATAGCACAAATCCTTGGATTGAAAACCTGTGCATGACGTCACGATCACGATTGCGGACACTTAATGGCCATGGGCACAAAGCAGGCCATGGGCACAAAGCAGCGCAGCATTCATTTCCCATCAGTGGCTCATAGCGTGAAAAACGCTCTTTATATGTGGAGCTTAAACGTGCTTGAAACACAGTACACTATTTACAGATTCATGCAAACATTTTTAAGATGACAAAGTAGAGGAAAATCCTACCACCACTTCATCTCGATAAATTTGAGAGACGTCGCTTTCGGAAGTTTTGATTTGCTTTTTCAAGCGAGCATTTTCGGCTGTCAACATACTGTTAGCCATTTCCAAGTCGTGCACTTTGCTCACATAAGTCACAAGTCGATTGTTCAGCTTTTTCATCTGATCTTTTTCAGTTTCTTTTATTTGTTGAGTTTCCCAGCAGTAGTTCAGCAAATGGTTGTTGACTGTAGTGTACAATATAATGTGTACGTAAAGGTACGTAATGAAATTCCTGCTACACACGTTGTATCAATAAACGGAAAGCCGCCGGGAAAAAGAAAGCTTCAATTTGCCAAGATCCGCCAGGGTAGGAAGACTTCGAAAGTTGTTTTCGATTTCGGTTGAGATTTACTCATTGGTTAGCTCTCTTCTTGGATGCAGATGGCTATTGTAACAGCTTTATTTGAGTAAATTACTAAACATTACAAAAACGCACAGTGGTGTTTTTCGGGTTTTTTTTGCAAATACGACATAGATACAAATTGTTTTTAACAAACACTGTAGTTTCTGATATCTATTTCCCAAAGTATAGGAGTCAAGCAACGCTCTATAGTCATCAATCTTTTTGGTCGTTGACCAATAATCACTAAAACATACTCAGGGCTTTGTCTTTTTAACACCTACTTCAAACGCAAACTGACAAACCAAAAGATGTGTAATAAAGTATTTAAAAAATCCATCCTGCAAACATTTCAAGGAAAAGTGACTAAAGAATATAAAAGAATTTACGCGCTGACACCGAATAGTTTTTCGTTTTGTCCTGTCCAGATCCGTAGCTCTTTCGATAAGTACGACCACATTTAAGATGTAACGTTCAACGGTTATTATGAAATATAATATAATCAACAAGGTCTTTTGAATATTGCTGCTATGCATGTGGTATCAATAAATCGAATGCTACGGTTCTGGGCAAAAATTTCAAATTTCCAAAATGCGCAAATACTAAAAAGTGTAAAATGAAACTTGAAATGTTTGAATTTCTGTGCAGATTTATGTATTGGTTTGCTATCGCCTTCGATGCAAAAATGGCTAATTACCAAAAGCAGCATTAGTTGAGTAAATTAATTAGAATTGCAAAAACCTACAGTGATGCTCTTTTATTGTTGTTTTTTGCATACATGATATGGAAACAAATGTTAGTTTAACCAACACTGTAGGTTCTGATGACCATTGTCAAGAGTCAGAGTCAAGCAACCCTCTAAATATCAATTTTTTGCGTTGATGACCAGTAACCAGTAAAATATAACCAGGTTGTGTCTTGTAAAATGTGCACAAATTGAAAAGCCGAAGAATATGCAATACAGTATCTAAAAATGCATCCCACAAACATGAAAGTGAAATGAATAAAAGACGAACTTACTCACCAACGACCGTATAGTTTTGTGTGTGCACTGAGGATCCATAGTTTTTTTGATGTGCAGACATCCTCAGCATTTTGAATTCGTAGCTCCTGCAAAGTTGGTGGTTACTTCTTCACAATGTTTTCCTAAAAAAGAGGATTTATTGACAAATCCACGTACCCTACTATGGAAACGTTACTGCTTAAGCTTTTCTCACACGTTTACTGTCATGGGCAGTGGCGTAGCTAGAGGTTTGGGACAGGGGGCAAAAACGTAGCTGAGGGGTCCATTGGTCGTCGTACAAGGCCCACTAGCCAAACCCTCAAGAAGAGTAAAGAAACAAAAGTGAATCCGGATGTACTAGAGGTCTATAATGGCAAAAAAATCGAAAACACCAAGAAAAACCCAAAAAACAACAACCGACTGAAAACCAAAACGATACTAAAAATCAAAATGTCAGCTAAAGGGGTCCCAGTTTTTCCATTTAGCTTGCCAGGGTGGCGGCTCGCCCCCCTTGTCGCCCCGTCAGTTACGTCACTGATCATGAAACATAGTTATCTCAAAGTATTTTCTCACAGACTTTGTAAAATGGGATCAAAAATGAAGTTCTGCGCTGCAGTTTTAAGTTCGCCGTTGCGTTGCCGCGAAACGAGGCAAATGCATTTTACGTCTCTATTTCTGACTACAATTCAACGACTGCAAATTAAATTCATAAATGAGCAAAAAGAAGAACAGTTGAAGTTCATGACCGAAAGATTCTTTTCACATTTCTGTGATTTGAAACAGTTTCGTGAAAACTGTGATAGCTAATGGCACCTCGAATATTTTAGGACATTTTTGCAGTTCCGAAAGTATTACAATATTTTTAATGCCAGAAAACAAATGTGTTTCTCTTTTGATGGAACGGAATCGAAAAATTCATAAAGGTTTGCGGAAATAAAATTTCTTTCCAAACAATAACATTTATCACAAGAAATAAAGTAGGTGTACTTTGCCAAGCATGAAACACATCTAGTTAACTTTTGAAAACCTTTTAAAACGCCAACATCTTGTCACTTCAAAACATCCTTCGATCTATGAGTTAGCCAACTATATTGGGCGATTGTTATTTCAATTTTGTTCGCTTCCACTCAAATCCAGGAGCAAAATACCGTTTCATTAAAAAGGGTTGCAAGTGAAAGAAGGAAACAGACAACGAACGCGATAACCGGTTAACCGGTCGCGTCACGCTTGAAATAGGAACCGGTGGAACGGGCGACGCCCAGAACAAATATTGACGAGATTGGCCAACCCAAGGAGACAGATAGCATTCGCACGTAGACGTATGTATATCAAATTCAAGATGAAAATAGTTGCCACACATTGCTTACAATTGATTTAAGCTTCAAAGCGCCCAAAATGTCAACCAAGGAATTTTGAGCAGCCGCGTTCTTCAATCCGGTAATCGATTATCAGCTATGAAAGTAAAACAGAAAACAATGACATGCAGGTAAAAAAGAAATATTTGTGTGTCAATACGCTTTTGAAACATTTGTGCAATGTAGTTTCTTCCTATCGGCTAATGTTCCAAGAAAAGAATGACCTTTCAAGCAGAAGGTATTGCTTTTTTCGAAATTTCAGCAGTGAAACCTCTTGTATGCGGCTTATTCTATTTTAAACGTTCTTTAAAAGAAAAACAATGTTTCAGATGAAAACAAATAAGAACCAGTAAAAATCTGGAGCTCAAGAGTATACCCGAAAACACTCTATATTCCTAAATTTATTATTACGAAGCGATCATTCAAATGCCTGATGTTGTATATTTTCTAAAGTTGTAAGTTTTCTGTTGGTAGAAGTTTTCTTTTGATAACTTGATATCGTGGCGACTGAGGACTTTCTGCACGAAGTACAATATCATTGTATCTAAAGCAGTAGACTGGAAAACGTAAAGTTTTCTAATGATTATATGAGCTACTGGTGGCGATGGCAGTTATTTCTAAAAAAGGCCGGTTTCAAGATACCATTGAAGATTTGCAAGAATCTTCCGAAAAGCAATCCAAGATTGAAAATATCTTGTCTGCTGTTACAGCAGTAACACAAGTTGCAAATAAAAGTTTTAACGCAACCAAGTTTATCACAAATATCCATAGCGAGGTACTTGCGCACTTGAGCCCAAACTAGTGTCCACACTAAGCTCACTCGAACAACTGTGCACTCGCGTCCAAACAATACATGCGCAGTACCCTCACTCAAAGGGAACTTGTAACGCAAACTGGATGTCGTTCTGCAGATCGGTTAAAACTGATTTCGCCACTACCGAACTGGCCGTAACAATCATCTTTTCAAACACGACACCACATTCACTTCAACTGCTGCATCACTAGCATACAGCACACCGTTTATACTAGGTCGAAACCGAATCTCAGGCACGCCAGGATCGCCTCTGCGATGCTAAGAGTTGGAGCGTGGTCAGTAAAGCACTACGTAAGCACAGTCTTACCTTTGTATTCAGGTTATTTTGAGTTATTACTCCTCTTTTGAAGTTTTCCTGTATAAGAAAGTCAATTTTTGCAAAACTTTTAGAGATCAAACTAGCAATCTATGTGTCCCAGGCAACGACACTTTTGTTTGCGCATAAGCACTTCGACAGGTTTTATTGACAAATCAATTCGGGTGGGCTTGACATTTGTAGTCATAATCATCGGAACCAACACGTCCACCATTGCTTTATTTACTGCGAATTTGTTATGGACATGATTACCAAAAGTTGACTGGGCGTTGCAGGCTCCCGCAACCAGGGAGGGCCAACCGGGCAATTGCCGCCACCCGAAATTTCCAAAAACATGTTTATTTGTTAGGTACAGTACAACAATACGTTACAATTATTTTAACCCCTCCCGGAGAATATCAGGTGTTTGCGGGCCTGGGGGGGGAGTTGTACAGCCTACATTTTAGGAAAGCCAGCGATTGTTAAGTTTGTGCGGAACTCACGTAATCTGACTTGTGTGTTATCCAATCCTTTCAAAAAATTTTTTGTTGAAAAAATTTATGGAGTTCAGTCACGTTCGCGGAGATTGATGGTTGAAATGACGATGGGTTATTTTCAGTGCAAAGCAAGAGTGAAAATATCAACACGTTCGCTGTTTACCGAAACCTGATGAGGTCATAAATACCTGACTCTGACGCGAACCAGATCAACCGTGAATTCTCACAACACCTCACACCACGTGTAAACTTTTGTGCGTATCGCCTATGTGTTAAGAACAGTCGTCGACCTGGGTACTGCGGCCCCATGAGGGTCGTGATACATTTTGGAATGGCTGCGAGTAGATATTTTATGTACACAGCTGTATTACATTTGCTTCATTCGAGTTTTAGATGGGGTCATTGGGTTATAATGGGGTGCTAGTGCTATAATGGGTCGCTGCACAAAAAAGGTAGAAAACCATTGATCTAGTCCGCTAACAGCATTAAACTGCACTAAACGTGCACAGAATTAATCAATAAAAAACTGTTGTAGTTGAAGGGTGGCTAAATTCTCTTTCCGGTAATTGTTAACCTTGATTCTCGCAAACTAATGATCGGAACGAAGGTTTGTCGTTGTCTACTGCTGCAGGAACAAGCCATGTGAAAACAGTGTTAACTACGTGCAAACACAGTCTGTAAATGCCTTTCATGGAGGTTTATACTTTTTGCATGTCTTGAATTTCGTGCTTGGTACATTCTTGGTTTGCAATCACGTGTCTATTGATTTGCTGGTTGTTGTTTAAAACAATAATATTTGAACTTTGCTTCCGCTTCTACCATGATACGTCTAACTTGTTTTCGATTGAAATGTAGAACTTAGTTATCATGTCAAAAAGGCGAGGTTTTCAAATTGGGTTTGAGTCACTATTTTACGTAGGTATTTTTTTTAATTTTATCAGCTGATTCCTAGGTCACTGTCTATCGAAAGAAATCCTTTCCCAAAGAATCAGACACTAAGATCTTACTGAGAAAAAATTTCGCCTACGAAGTAGGCATCATCAGCGTTGCGAAGCGCATGAAGTATAAATAAAACCCACAAACAGAAAAGTTACCAATTAAGAAAATCTAATCGAAAAATTGTAACCGCAGCTGCGCACTTTACCTTCGAAAGGAAAAAGTCACTAGTTACAATTAAGCCAAGGGTGGGCAATTAGTGGCCCGCGGGTCACATGTGGCCCACCACAGAATTTTCAGTGGCCCTCAGAAGCATTCAGGAAAATCTTCAGATGTGAGAGTTATGTGAGCTTACATTTGTTACAATGTTGCTTCCCCGGATAAAATTTATTTGTTCAAAACCAATTACATTAGAACCTTTTCTGTGTACCATTAATGTTTTTGTTTCATTTATTTTACGATCAAATCAGAGCGTACTGCCCTCCGCTAAACGCGGCCTTTTCAAAGTGGCCCCCGAGTCAATTTAATTGCCCACCCCTGAACTAAGCAAAACAAACTACCAAGGGTACAGTGACGTAATAAACAAGATAACAGTCGAGTAGGTTACAGGATGCGTGTGTAATATAGGCTAACGTGCTTGCAAGAATTGATTGACACAGCCACACTGTGAGTCTACGCCACGGATGGATGGTCGCGACTGGTCACGGCCAATAAAGAACCTGAAGTAGCGGAAGTAAAACCATCCCAAAACCTTCCGTTACATAGCAAAACTGCGTTGAAAGCATACAAAATTCGATAATGTAGTTACATCAATAGTAATAACGACAAAAGCAAGCAAAGCAACAAATAGTACATCTTAGTAGCTGCTAAGGCATGTTCAGGAGATCTTAAAGTAGACAGAAACCATGAAGCGTTGTTTTTCAGATTTTAACATTGAATCTCTGCGAAGAGTCTCGATAACCAGCGGTGTGTAAGGGGGCGAGCGAGGCACTTGCCTCGCCCCCCTCTTTGCCCCCGCCCCCTTGGTGTGTTACGCGCATAATTTTTTCTTATTTTTGGTGAAAATCTTATTATCCACTCATATAATGTGTTACAAAGCAGATCATAAGCATGTACTTTACTTTCAAAGGGCCCCTCTACAGAAATTATGATATGCAAATACTTCGCTTTCAAAGGGGGCCCCAACAGCAACTGCAATTTAAAGGAAATCTGCTTTCAAAGGGGACCCCAACAGCAACTGAACTGTGCAATTACTCTGAATTTAAACTTCATTGAAGAGGCCCCTAAAATAAACTGTAGTGTGTAACTACATTGCTTTCATAGGGGTTCCCAACAAAAATTGTGATGTGTAAGTACTCTTCGTTTAAACTTCATTGAAGGGGCCTCTGAAACAAACTAGTGTGTAAGTAATCTGCTTTCAAATGGGCCCCAACAGCAACTGTAGGCCTTATGTGTAAGTTCCTACTATGCTTTCAAAGGGGCCCAAACAGCAACTCTATTGTGTAAGTACCTTGCTTTCAAAGGGGCCCCCAACACAAACTGAATGCATAAGTACTATAGTTTCAAAGGAATCTCACCATATCTCCAATGTGTAAACAAAGAAAAGCTTCAAACCAACTTCTATACCTAAAAATTAAGGAAAACGGACAGAGGAGTGTGCAGCTTCAGGCACCCAAGCCTACACAAGAAAGTGCAGCTTCAAGCACCCAAGTTGTTAATAGTAGCTATGTTTGTCTAGAGCAAAATCATATGTGCCATAAACAAAAACTCAAGTTTTGTAACAATGAAGTTAATAAATACATGATTTAGAACAGTCATATTTCATCAAAGGATTTATTTTTTATGTCTCTGAAATGAAAAGGTTAGACGAATTTCTCATTTCTTGTGATGTTGTACCTTTGTAAACATGTCCATCAGAAATAAGACAATATGAAATTGTTATAGCAGTGACCATACTACATCTTTAATTTATAGGACATCTTTTTAGTTTTCAAAATATTTTTTATTGTTGCAGTTCTGCTGCAAAGACTGCTAATAAGCAAGGCTACATTCATGCTTCTTACTAGGTAGCATAAATGGAATTTTTGGAGTAGCGTCTTATGAGTAGCCTACTCATTTCTTAGCAGATATTTCAGGTAATTTAGGTGGTTTGAATTTAGCTCATGCTTGAAGTCACAGGCTATTTGAAGTTTGACTAGTAAGCGATTGGTTTAAGGTAGTCTTGCTAGGTGATGTTAAAGTTTTTTTGCCAGCTATTAGCCAGTATAACTTGAAGCGTTTTTTCTTAGCACAGATTTAATCAATTGTGTAGACTACTTTCTAGAAATGTTTGCGATAAGGTATATGAGGAATTATTTCCAACTTTTGTACATTTTTCAAACAACTAGTGTCAATACAAGGTGAGGGCAGCCTTGACTCATCCAGCCTCAAAGCTTTCCAAAACAAGTCTCAGGTTGAATGCTTTTGTATGCTATGTCCTTGTAGTTGAAATGATGAAATTTAACACAAATTAGTATTTTAAATCTTCTTGGTTTTTGTTTATAATTTCATGTACAGTATTCACATAAAAACATGAATGTGAACAAATTCAAGATACTCGCTACCAAGCATATTTTCAAAGGGGGAAAGTGTGGAACTTTCAAAGGATGATACTCTGTCCTTTATTGATGGTGAATGCAGAGAAATTGGACGTGAAAATAAAGACGTGGAGGCGATTCCAACTTAACTTTTATGTGTTGCCAGCCTTGCCTTTCCACCTTTCAGTGTTTTCAAATTTTTGTATCATGAACACCCTTTTGTATTTTCTCCTTTTGCTATGTCAGTCATGCCGTAGTCTCAGGAACGTAGCCTATCCTTCGCTGACCGTATCTTAGGCTTAATAAAAGTGCGTATCACGGTTGGCTGAGTATGATGACGTTATCAGAGAGGACCCCTTTTTAGTCTTGCCTTGGTCCCCCCAACCTTAAACCCACCACTGTTGATAACTATATGGTGGTTAGACAGTCCTTGGAACGTTTTGCTGGGTCGTAGCATGCGCTTACCAGTCGTACACCCAACCTGAAACACGTGAGAACTCCTGGCCGTATTTATCTAAAAGAATATGAGCATTAGTAATACTGCACAGCAGATCACTAAAACATTCCAAAAAAGGAAACGAATAAATAAAAGGACCATCCGAAAACAAGAAAGAAACAGATGAACATTCCAGCTCAAAATGACAAAGCAAGATCAAACAGCACTCAAAACCGAAGAAAAATACAATTAAAGAAAAAAAAGAGAAAATCACAATAAGCCAACACCTCCGTAATCAAACAACGATCAGGCAAATTATAATTCAGCTAGGAGTCATTCATTCATTTTCATACCCGCTTTTCCTCTGGAGAGGGCCGCCGGGCAGCAATCCTATAAGGGGAACTAGAAATACCACGGGGTTATCAGTTATTTTTGGATAGTTTTTCTGCTCGCTTCTGCTCGCTCTACACCAAGATGTGACAAAGCCGGGTCGGAGATTTAGTCATGCCACCTGATCCTTGGATGACATCTTGACCGTTTTCCCGTAGGTGCAGCCAGCAGGACTTGGCACGCCAATGTTTCCTGGGACATTTTGGTCACATGACCAAACCAGAGAAGCTCAGATATCTTTATTCGATGAAGTGGGTTGACATTCACCAATTTTACAACTGCACACTTTTCATTCCTTGATTCTCGGAAATTCGTAGGAATGTGTCTGTGGTTGATTCCTAGGAATGTGTCTCGTATTTCGAATGCTGGAATATGTAGCCTACTGTTTTCGTGTGAAATTTCAAGAAACTTTACACCTGTACACAGGTTCAGTCTCAGTCATATGACTAACCAAAATTACCGTGCTTTATCCTACTAAAACTAAAGTATCATAGTGTGTTGTAGTATTCTGGCAGTTTCGATCGCGTACCGACAGGTTTTACAGTGTTTTGAAAAAATGAACCCATAAAGCATGGCCGGTACCGTTTTTATTGGGAATATATCAAAAATATTTGCTGAACATGAATTTTTTCATTTTTTTCAAACCCTTACGTTTTTTCTTCCTGCTAAGCGTTTTTGTTTCACGGTGTTCATCTTCATTTTCACAAATATTCAGTACATCGAAGTCCATGTGATGCTCGACATCTACCGTTCATAAGTTCCCTTACCCAACTCGCTAAATATTTCAATTAGTATTATGCTTTTCTCACAGGTCTGGAGGATACAGTACGTAAACTTACGGTAAAAACAACTTCCCACCAGCTTTCCTGCTGCTTGCTGCCGCCCAATTAGTATTATGCTTTTCTCACAGGTCTGGAGGATACAGTTAGTATTAGTATTATGCTTTTCTCACAGGTCTGGAGGATACAGTTAGTTTTAGTATTATGCTTTTCTCACAGGTCTGGAGGATACAGTACGTACACTTACCGTAAAAACAACTTGCCACCAGCTTTCCTGCTGCTTGCTGCCGCACAAGAAGAAGCAAGAACGCGAGCTCTTGCATTATAATGGGAAAAATCAATCGAGCAGCTCACTGAGGAAGTTCGTCTGTGAATGAATGCGTTTTGTCTTTAAACCTGATAGTGTAGGACTTTGACTTTATCACAGACGCTTGTGCAAACGGCAACGCGACTTTGGCATGTAATTCACATGCCGCAAACAATAGTAACTCTCAGCTTTCTTAGAGTGATGGGCACCTCAAACACTTGCGGTTATGTTGAACACCTCCACTTTTTTAAAGCGCAAATGACGTTTTCGTACGAAATGACAGGTGGTGCTAGTGCTAATATATTGCTCATATCACTAATGAGCAGCAAGTCGAAACTGTTGAGTCAGGCTTGCGTAAAGTAAGGCGCATTTTCGCTACTCAGTACTTTTGATATATGAAGGAAAGTTTTAGGCGAGCGTGAAATCATTCGGTCGCCCTTAAATCACTGCAGATGTCTTTAGACAGGAATTACCAAAGATGAACTCGCTCACACAACAACAGAGACCGAGCTATCAGTTGCTTAATGGTCAGTGGCTCACACACACACCTCTACCTGAGGGGCTTGTCTGACGTGACAACCGTATGTAACATAAACATCACATGAGCATGTTAGAACAATCATACTACACTACACGTCACTCAAAAAGGACAGCAAACAAATCTAAACCTCGTAGTAAAATATCCGATCATTAAATCCCTGGATGGGAAATGGCTGCTGGGAAAAGCAGTGCGCTGCCAAGCACTGACTTGTACGGGAAGGACAACCTGACGCCCAAAAATGTTCCTTTGATAATATGAAAAAAATTGATAGTACTTGAAGAATTCATTTGAGCATGCTCCCCTTAAAGCTGTTAACCGTGGTGCGATAATGGTACTTGGGGCTTACACAGCCATGTGGTTCAGAGAGAAGGTTCACTCTCGATGCTATCATTTACTTGCCACCAACACAGTTTTCATTAGCAGCATAGCCGCGTGGTCAACGGCCTCACTGACCACTCGTGGCACTCCAAAGGGTGGAACAGGACTTTTCGGTCCGGGGACATTTCGGTCACGACATTTCTGTACATACACAACTGATTACATTTTTTATTGAAATGATTATGCAGGCTGACGAAATGTCACGCTAGCCGGTGTTGTATCAACTCCTTTTTGAGGAGTGATGTTTGCGATTGAATCTGAATTGTAATTACGACTTTGAAGTATTTGCATTTCATGGAAAATGTTGATTATGATTTAAAACCTGCTGATGATAATGAAAATCATATGTTGATGCTGATTAACTGTTGGATCTTGGATCATGTTGGTTGTTTTTTAAAATATGTCTTTCGTTGATTCAACTATGTTTGCATTTAAAAGTAAACATGTAAGACTTCTGCAAGATTTCATAGTCTGACCAAAATGTTTCGAGACCGAAACAACCAAGACCGAAAGGTCCCATGACCGAAATGGCTCTGACCGAACCGACCAGGCCGAAACGGCTCGGGCGCAACCGGTCAGACCGAAAAGTCAGGTACCCCTCCAAAGGGAGTACAAAGCGAGTTTAATGAAACGAAATTGATTGTGAATCTGTCGTAACGCAATTGAAGACCACAAGGCTGACACACCTGCAAATGTGCTGTGCGTTCACTCTGCCAAGACGTTTTGAAAATACATCAGAAAGGATAAAAAGAATGCACGCTGCCCCCTACAGACAAGCTAGAATCTGAAATGAAGATGTCACAGCGATCTCGAAAAACCACTGCCAAGTATTACTTATATTTACCAAAGAATAGCAATATTAACATTTTGTACAACAAGAAACAGCATTAACATTTTTGTATAGCACATCAATAAAAATATTTTAAAACCAAAAGATTTTTTAAAATATCCACAAAAAGGTTAAAGAAATTGCTGACTTTAATAGCAGCAGTGATAGACTTAAATCTCTAATTTACAAACATTCCTTGAATCGTGCTGCTGTTGGAAATGAAAATTGTGCAGAGCATATCACTTAAACTAATCTCTGTGTGCATTTATATCTCAGTTGTGTTTTGAACGTATGTGTAATGCGTGAAAAATTTCCAAAAAATGCATGAATACCTTCGTACCTTTTCACAAAAATAAAAATGAGTATGTGGTGCTGGTACCTGTATATACAAATTTTTTCTCTCACAACAAATACCTTTAAACTATTCAAACAATAAATTTTATCCAGCGTTTCATCATTTGTTGCCACCACCTATAACTTGTTTGTTTTAAGCCACACCACGGTAGTAATATTTTCATTATTTCACTCAAACAGACTGTAACATATTATGTAAACAAAATCATCACAGTGTTTCCAGTGTTGTTAAGTGGATCTACGGCTTCTGAAAAAACTAACCACAAACCTCTGTTCACAAAACTAATTGAATGCAATATACGTGTGTGCATAGAAAGTACCTTGTTTAGCTGGAACTTGGAAATCAGATCATGCAGGTGAAGTAGGGTGCAAAGTAGTCATTCCGTTTGACTGTAACCAACGGTGCAAGTCATGGAGAGTTGTCAGTATATTTTTATTCGCGGTTTACCTCGGTAAACTCTCAGTTCAGCTGGTCTAACCTAAGCGGGATGAAGCGTACGATATACTGTAGAATTGTGCATTATCTGTGGTTTTCCGTAGATTTACCTGTGGTTTGTCCCAGCTTCAGTGGTCTTCAACACCTTCTGAATATTTGTTGCTATTATGCTGCTGAACACGAAACTATTTCTGATTGCCATGAAACAATCCGTATAGTTTTTCGTAAAAAAGTTTAAACAGCCTGCCACATCAGATGTTCCTTTTAATGGTGGGCGTGTTAAGTTGTGTGAACAATCCTAAGATCTTGGTGTACTACTTGTTGCTTCACTGAAGTTTGACAATTACTCTGTTGTGTGTATTTGGTCCCAACCTCAGTTGTCTCCAACGAGGGGCGTAAAGAGGGGGGAAAGGTGAGCACAATTCTGCGGGCGCCGAATCACGATAGCGGCGCCGAATGACTGCAGATGGTGCCGAATGACTGCGGGGGGCGCCGAAAAGTCCCAACAATGTTACAAGTTTTTTTCCATGCAGTACATTTGCTTCAGAAAGATCTCAGGTTCGAACACGGGGGCGTCAAACTTGCTTCTTGCCCCGGGCGCCATCTAACTTCGTTATGCCCCTGCTGACAATTACCACGTTTTTGGAAAAAATGTAACTTCAAACAGTTTACAAAATTCAACAGCAACATTCAAAGATTAGTTTCACAAACATGGTCTACATTAATTAGTTTCAATGTAATGAAGCTTCCCGCAATAGCCACATCATAAGAAAACGACAAAGTGAATGGCCCATGCGCGCACCAAAAGTAAACTGCTCATGAGCGTGACTCGCTTTCACGTGACCCAACCATCGTGTTGGAAAAATAACCGAAAGGTGACGTGACTTTCCGCCAGAAAAAAATATTATTTAACCCTTTCATTTGCATTTTTTCTCGTATCCGAGTCCCAAAACTTGTTGCCGTAAACGCATTGTGTCGAAACTCGTCTTGAGACGATTTAAGCAAACATATTGCGTGTTTTGAGGTGGACGCAACACCTTACTTAAAAATCAAATACAACTTTTGTTGTATTAACACCGATAACTTTTGCTACGAAAGCACTTTCTGCATTTTTCTAATTCGCAGCACCACTGCAGCGGAAATTCGCCACGAGTAACGGAAGCGGTTTTATTAAGTCGGATATCCACAAAGAAGCTAATTCGCTGCGTTGCTGTGCTCCTTTCAGGATGACAGAAAATTGTAAAGTTTTACCAGTGTTTATTTGAAAGCCATTTTAACAAACCGCCTCAGAACTTTATCAAATCATATGTGGTTGATATGCTTGACATTGCCAATGCGGTAGAATTTTCCATGCATTGACGTTTATCCTGTTTGATTAACTCAAAACCACCGCGTAAAATTTTTACGCGTTTACCTCATTAGGTTTGCGAGGCAATGGTCATCGTAACGGCAGTGAAATCAAAACAACGAAAGTTAAGTATAATTTTTCGGTGATACTTCAGTGGCTTCCGCCTCACAGTTAGAAGGTTGGGTGTTCGATCCACGGCCACTGTGAATCGTCGTAGCGCTCCTTAAGCTAGAACGTTCACCATAACCGCCCCATCAAGAAGCATATGTCAGTTCGGCCTACTGCCAATTACCGTCACCAACATCAAATTTAAAAAAATATACATACAATCAGTTTTTTTAAAAAAAACATTAGGTACCCGGTATAGACCTGCAGGGCCCGATTTCTTTGATTCTAGGGACCCGATTTTCAATTCAAAAACACCTTTAAAAAAACTGATATAAATATTTGTATTCAGTCTTGTATTGAAAACTAATGACCAGGGAATTTGACTTGAATAGACATCTCAGCTATGTTCTTTATTTCAGTGAAAAGGAATATTTTGCCTCAGTTGAATTACTGTACATGTAAACCACCTGGTTTGGTCGCTTAAAAATGGTGACTTGGATTTTGGATGTTGATAGTACCAAACAAAGGGTAAATAAATATACCGTTCAGAATCAAAACATATCAATCAAATTTTTCTGAATTTATTTTGAAAACTTTTCACTTTCTGCAGGCTTTAAAAATTTAAAGAAGCCTAACAATCATATCTGTTTGCTGTTCTTTCTTTTTTTATTTTGCAATGCAGTGTTAGTAGGAGTTGTTGCCGGTTTTGATTGCACACGTATGATAAACCTTTCAAATTTGCTGCTGCACGTACCATGAGAAACATTTCTCTGACGCTTTTTGTCAAGGGGTCGAAAAGAAATCAAAGACTTTGTAGATCAACGATCTAAACTGCATAGGAACCCCTGATTTAATCACACACAAAATTCATTTTTTTTCCAGAAATCCGCAAGCAATTATGAAAATCTTCAGTTTCTGACTGTAGTCACGCCTTTGACAACCTTTTCTATTCCGCTAGGTCTGCGCAAATGCTTCATGAAGTCGGAAATTCTACCTTTTCATGAGATAACAGCGACGTGTGATGACCACAGACGTAGGCCAAATGCGGCAAGTACTAGCAGCATAGCCGGGTATTATGCTGAAACGGACAGCAATCACAGAATTTTTACATACCACTACAGTATCATCAAATTTTCTTGATTCTTCTCGTCATGTGGTCGAATCACTGCAGCTGCGGGATCTGTCTATTCGCAGAAGTAACTCCTCATTCAGGTTTTCAGGAGCTCCGTAGCTGCGCCGTTTGTGACGTAGCGTTACGTCCTGGACTCTTT
>JGI24021J15306_10001479_pt1 | contig 23117 bp, 19 predicted proteins | sample Ectturendosymbi1_FD_15306 | JGI IMG/M metagenome (IMG submission 15306) | reverse complement strand
GTCTATTGTTTTATCACAGCAGTGTTGTGAAGTACTCTCTTACAGTAGTGAACCCGTAATGAGACTTGACTGCCAAATATTACTGAAATCGCCCCCCTAAACTCACTGGGTGGATCCGCCCTTGAGAGGAAGAAGAAACTTTTGTTATACACATTTCTGATTTCAAAATTTTTGACACGAAAGCAACAACTTGTGAAGTTCAAATGGCTTAGGAATCAACGTAGAGAATTCATGATGTCCTAGGTGGCAGTTGTCGGGGTGGCGATTGTCCTAGAAGGCAGTTGTCCCAGGCGACGGTTGTCCAGGGGGCAGTTGTCTTGACCGGCTACACTGCGAGCGTCGTGTAGGCCAGAGAATCGAGCATTTCACTTGTAAAGACCCGACTGATGGTTATCGTTTAGCTGCGAATACGGTTTTTAAGGTGCACGGCGAGCTTCACGTAATTGAACAGTGTTGTGAACAATACTACGGTAAATAGAGTTGCCTGAAATTAAACCCAACGACCAGGAGGAACAAATGAGGTTGTTCCTACTGACGGATAATAAGCGGAACTAATTACAAAATTTTAATATGCGTTGAACGTACTCTTTGCAGCAGTGGTGGTAAACGTAGTAAAATATCTGCCAGCGTTGGTGCTCGAATAATAATGTATGAAGAGGCCCACGATAAACGAATGCATATGTGGAACACGTGATTATTTTTCTCTTGTGGCGGAATTTGTAGTTGAATAAAACCAGTTGGAAAGCTCCATATTTGGGAAATAATTGCACAAGTTCACAAATTCTCGTTAATCAGTCTGGAGAAGACGTGCTTCAGTTGCTGCGTTTATTGTGACAGTTGCACTCCCTAAAAACCAAGCTAAAACATTCAGTTGTTCTTGGTAGTGTGGTTGTTTCTCAAACAACCGAGTACGTTGTCACCAAGTATACAGAAAATGCGCCGGTAAGAATTATAGCCGCAATCACTACACGTTTTTGGGTGAAAAGAGTTTGTTTCACTGATACCTCAATAGTGGCCATGTGATAAATGTACTACATTGAAAAACGCAATGCGTTTGAACGAATGTGAAATGCTTTATTGCATTTGCCCACGCTTGGTTCAGGCAAGCTTGATACGCAGAACCCCAAAGCGACATGCTCGGCTATTCGAACAAAAGTGGCTGAGACGATTTCAAACAAAATGAATGTTTTTTTCACGTGGTGATTGTGGAATGGGCGTCAGATACATGCCCCTTTTAAGACCCTGGAAGTAGCTTATCATTTAGAAAAAGGAAGCTGGTTGAGAAATTGGATGTTTAGGATTGTTCAAACATACTTATTTTCACATATTCTCATGGCAACTGGACATAGAGACCATGGACATCGTCGCTATGTCAATATTGGTGGAAGTCGGTAAAGGTGGGATTTCTAAACGGTGTACTCAGCTCCAGCATTGCTGAAAACCGTCATTATCTTCAGGGTGTTGACCTCGATGAGACGAAAGGCACTGCAGATGATGCGGAAATTTTCTCTGAAAACATTACGCGTTGAAACTTGAAACCGTGCGTAAAGATCTTTGTCCTGAAGTTTGTTGACGGGCACTACCGAGTCACGGTTGCCATGAAGGCAAGATCATCAGATACTGCCTAATAACCTAAACATGGTTTAAACGAGGTTAGTCGGCGTGAAGCACCGTCCGATGAAGAATGCTCGAGTTGAGAAAAGATACGTTGGGCAAATACAGTTGATAATTGAACCAAGCCTATGCGGAAGAATGCCAGAAACAAAGTTGAAATAGACGGGAAGGTATGGTATGTAACACGTCATGGTGTCATCAACGATAAAAGAACAGATAGATAGCAAATGTTATTCACTTGTGCAGGGTTACACAGAGGGATTTATATCAGTCAAGTTTGATGTAAGGCCGTGAGTTGAACAGCCGATTAATTAGATGGACTTTTGCTCAGATTTCCCAGAGTATGTGCCGCTATCTGCTGACGCTGAAGAAACATTTTACCACGTTCATGTTTGTCCATACAACTACGATTTTCCTCTTGATGGCTTGAAGGCCTTCGTACAAAGAAGCCATATCCTAATGGGTGTGAAATTATCTGTTTGGTGCAACTTCGTTTCCTAGCTGTGGGTGTTTCAAATTGGGTCAAGCCGCTTAGCAATAATTTCGGTTGAGGCTACTGACAGATATCTTCGTCCACAATAGACGACTGTGTGCATGTTGACGACTGTCAGACGTCTGTTCTTGACCTAGAAATGAGAAACAAGCTAGTTATGATATTTGATCGCTGCTTGCAAAAGCAAGATTTCGTCTCACTAAGTGATGTCAGACAAAAACAAGGTCCTAGCAAGCGTATCTGACTCTGACAGCGAAGTGNCGAAGTCGCTCCAGATCATGTCTTTTATTTGAGGTTGTAGAAAAAAGTTTTAGCGTTGCTTCTGGATGTGCAATCTGAATGAATTTCCCCTTCCGCAATGCCCCATACACAAATTGTGACTAACCCCGCCGTTGATGTCTCTTTCACAGCTAACTCCAACAGTATCCGCGGATCGGCCAATTGAAAATTGTATGATTTGTTGCAGGAAGGTTGCGACGGTTGAATGTACGATTCGTTGCGGTAAGGGTGTGAAAGCATGATGTTCGATTCGTTTTAGTGTTTGCCTAATCTTGCTCTTCACGCTTCACAAGTTGTTTTAAACTGTGACTGTGGTGCGTGATGGCTGATTGTAGATAAACGTAGGGGGAACGTTAAGAACTAAATCTTGTAGGTGGGTAATTTGGGCTAACTCATGACTCGGTCCCGGTTCGCTACCATTGTATTAGTATTACTAACATAAATTTTGGTATGGTGCAATACACCAACTTGCATTGTGATTGCAGGGTTGGATTTACTAGACTCTATTTCTATGTAAAATTTGTATTGATACATTTGTTAATTTCTTTGTTTGCATTTAAATTTTCGGAGCGTTTGAAGGTGATGTATTGAAATGAAGCACTTGGTGCTTAATATTCCACAAATTCAACCAATTCTGAAATTGATTGAGAGCTTACTGTGTAATTTCATTATGATGATAAAATGTATATCTAAAAATTACCTATCGTTATCACCCGTTACTCATTTTTTGTAACCTTGTTGGGTATATGGAGACCTTGCGTGTATTTTAAATTTGGCTGAACATTTGCTGCAAGTAATAGCAACCTACGAAAATAACAACGCAGAAAGGATCTGTTGCAGAACTTAGCTGGCAATTTTACCCGGCAACGTATTTTTGTAGCATGTGAACTGCGGAATTACAGCTATCAAATGCTTGCTTTAAATTGCGCACTTAGTTTTGTTTTTGAATACACGTGAAATCTACCACGTTTCACTTAAAATTACACATCTTGTCTTAAAAGGTCATTCATGAAGCTAAAAATCTCACACACTTTTTTTTCTAGTGAAAGGCGTGATCAACGTCGCTGGCTTCATCTTTGTATCATTTTGTCTGGTAATGGAATGCGGAATTTTTCAATATATTTTAGTCATGTCAACAGTAGTGAAACGAGCAAAAGCTAGATGTTTGCTGCAAGCGTTCCAGAAATCACCTTCTACGCTGTGTTTTCATGACTTTGCGAGGATTCAGACTTGCGTCTATCAGTTCTCACATAATTAATTTCCACTAACGTGACGTCAAATTTAACATGAATTCGGTTTCACGTAAGTCTACGCATCTGCATTCCTGAAAATCACACCACACAAACGCGACGTTTACCTCAGTCTTATTCGGAGNGGCAATAAGATTGAGGCGGCTCAAGAAAAGGAAACATTACCTCACNAGCCTAAACAGAATTAATGGAAAATCTGTCGGCTCAAACTTTTTTTTGGGCATCAGAAATACCATGATNGCAATGTCATCAAAAGTGGAAGAACGAAAATGTGACACCAAAGGTGATTCAAAGGTTTAGACTACACTATTTCCCTATCTGCGTAACTCTGTCAATGGAAGAAAAAGTTTAAATACGAAGGNAATGATGACCTACAAATACTAAATACAATTCGCCAAAATATAACCAATCACGAGCACCCTGCTTATTTTAAGTAAGACAAAAAATCAAACNGGAGGTTTGTCTTTAGCACTGTGCACTTTGTGGTTGCCATGGAAAACACTACAAATTCATGGTCACATCAATTTCACATATTTAGTAAAAAATTAATAGTTCCCGCTGAATCCAAACCAGACATGTGAAAACTATTGTAGTTTGGTGGCGATTTGTGTGATAGGCCATCAGCAGCGTGTTGGCCGCACAGTAAACAAATTTTCCGAGAGATTATAAGCACACCAAGTTACTTGAAACAAACCAGATGGCGGTTGATAACGCCCAAATGGCCTTATCGCGACATTGGTGTAGAGTGTTCCAAGGCACCATAAATAAAGCACCTATTGATGACTATTACGCTACTACTTTTGTAAAACAACCCAGTTTTTACAGCCTGAATACCTTTTAAGAATAAGACAAATAAATGTCTTAACATATTAAATGCGCAAATTAATCCTCAAAGTGTGATCTTCTTTCGTGTGAAATACTTCTTCTACATTCTTTTTTGTCAACTTCTGATGATTATTCACATTTTTCCCATTCCACTCAGCCCACTTGTTTGATCCCCTTTCTTACCACAAACGTAATTTTAGTTGTGGAATTTTGTGCCTCCTTTGTCAACGTTTACCATTTAAAACCCTACCTAGTGCACGTACGTCATTGTCAACCTTACCAACTAAAAACCCACTTCCTGGTTAAGCATTTTACTGCGGCTTTGTGTTTATTCACCGAGACGTTGCTCATACAGTAGCTGTGGCTATGTAGAAGGGGTTTTGTTGCTCTGTAGTTGGGCGTCAGATAGTTTTTCAGTGAAAGCAATTATTTGAAAACGGAGGATTGTCCAGTTTGTACCTGTGGCAGCTGATGTTTTGATTTATTCATTTTAGTCTTAAATTTGCACGCTTTCTCTGCCCTTTGTTTAACCTTCAGCATTTCCGCCGCAAGCAATTGCTGGCAGATTTCACGACTTAGGATACATGAAGTTAGGTGAAAACGATTTCCTATTTTCTGATTGATTCGACTTCGTCATGTTGGTAGATTGTAATTACCTTTGTAGTGAAACAAGGTTATATTTTTGTGCACAAATTGATATTTTTTCACGTTTGTCGAAGGATGGTACTGTATTTTCGAGATATATCATTGGAACACCAGCAGTACGTTTTTTACTTTAAGAAAAGAGAAGACGGATTTCTCAGGTGAGAAANACGTCACTATTTCTATTTGTGGTTTTCAATCGAGTTGATGATCTGGTTGGAGTTCACAGACATTTGCCCCGGGCCTTGAAAAACCGACGTTTGCTTTTTGTTCACGTGACTCATAAAATTTTATACAAACCGCATATACCATGGAATCCATCATTTGGAAGAATTCGGAACAGAAAAGTTTGAAAACAAAGCCTTTACTGAAAATAAAAGCTTCATATTTAAACAACGATTTGTGTTGGAAAGCTGTGCAATCACACCATGTCTGTTGTTTAAAACATATCACACTAATATTTAGTGGTTTTCAAGTTATCTTGCAGATAGGTATTTCACGAACATTTGCGGAGAAACAAACTGTGTTATGACAAACTTTCTAAAGCGAATAATGAGAAATATTATGTTTGATAAACACATTTGTTTGAGAGAAACTGTTGCACAGGTAAGTTAAACACAAGATTTTCATGCCGAACTTGGGTAATTCATAATGCAAATTAAGTTTCACGTGCACGCCTGGCGGCGAAGCAGGGCGTGTGCGTAATTTTGAAAATTTACAGAAGAATCTTTATCATCCCTTTTTATCTTTTTTTGCATTCATCAAAATCTTGAATGATCGAGGTACAAAAAGCAGATACTGTGCGCGTCTTACTTGGACTTCTTTCGGAATATAATATGATCTTCTCCGAACTCAGAATAATCATAATCGAGAACATTGTGTCTGTTTTCTCGGACACATGTACCAAAATACATATATAAAAATTTCCATTCTTTGAAAACTATCTCAAGTTTCGTTGCTTGACTATACTTGTGCAAAACGCCACTTAGCCTAATGGTTTCACTTATGTGTTCAAACCAGTGGCGTAACAAGGGGAAGCCTGGGGGCCGCGTGCCCCGGGCGGCACACTTCTGTGTGGGCGGCAAATTTTTGATTAAAATTTTGTTTTTATAAGTAGTTTTAACAGTTTTCAGTTTTGTGTTTAGAATCCCTAGCCTACAAACTNGGAAATGTGGTTTTGCATTGACGAAGTCGATAACATCATCACTCAAAAGCCTGTATCGAATACAGAATGCTAAACTACGCCTGCATTTGTGTTGGCATCAGGGATTTTTTTACGTACTTTGGTGAAAATTTCCCCCCAGTCCCTGCACCTTCCTCCCATGGACGTCCTCAGAAGGGTTATGGGGCACAACGGGCAATTGCCCTTCCCTGGAAATTGAGACTAAGAACCAAAGATTTCTAGAAAACCTGAAGCCAACAGCTTAATTCCGATTATTTGCTTTTATTCTTGCAATAACAGTTTGTTTGCCGGTATGCCAGTCACACTGCACAAGAGCCAGTTTCAATGTTCTNGTGTGATGCAGTGATGAGCTTGCAATTCACTCATTTTGCTTGCAGAGCAAGTTGCGAAACTTGCGAGCGGATTGTTCTACAGTTGGTCTTTATTCCGTGACAATAACATGGCAACAAATCTTCACTTCATGTTGCAGTAGTAGATGTTTTGCCACATGCGACTGTTGAACGCAAACATCTTGGCAGGTAACGCAGCGAGAGTGACTGCCGATAGAGGTAAGACACATAGTTTTATGCCGTGTGAAAAGAAGCATGAGTAAATCTGGCAATGCTTCCACAAGTTTGAAAAATCTCTTATTAATGTGAGAGTGAACGCTTCTCCGGTTTATGTGTGATCACCGTGAAAAAAACAGCAAAGACAAACAAGGTTTTATTGAAATCTGCAGATAGCGTATTGTGTAAATTGCCTGAAAATACCTGGCTATTGCTGTCAACAAAGCGCATTTTTAACCAGTCCCGTCGCCACGGGGGGGCTTTAGTGGGCTTAGTCCCCCCCAAACGAAACTCCAATCCCCCAAATTGAAACGTAAAACACTATGGATCAGTGAAGTTTTTGTCAATTTTTACATTGACAAGCCCCCCCACACAAACGCAAAGCTCCCCTACTGAAAACTTCCTGGCGGCTGGTCTGTTTATAACTATTGCCCTAACATGAAACATTTTCGTTGTGGCCTTGAAATGGTAAAGCCTTTTGTGAACGCATTGCATCGTCAGCAACCTGAAAATTATACATAAAATGTCTAGATTGTTTCTCCTGGAAAAATTTCAGCGGACACCCGTACCGATCTTTTTCTGTAGCACGTGTAGGCATAATAAAAATTGGGTTCTTGAAACGAGATACTACAGCTGGAAGATTTGCGTAGGTCACGGGTGGGCAAACATTTTCTACGGAGGGCCACACTGAAAAGGTTATTGCTACCGGGGGCGCATTTATTATATTTGTCTACTTCAGTTGTTACGATTGATGTTTGAAAAGATGAATTAATGATAATGTTATTTTCACCTGTCGTGTATTATTTCACATTGACACTGTATAGTAGTACACATAGACGGAATAAAATCTCGAAAATTCGGAGCTAATCGATAAAATTGCTTTATACATAGCAGGGATATCTAGGAGTTTCTACTTAGACATCCTGGTAACATAGACTCGAAAATATGTACTGTACTATCTATGTACGTGTGACTGCCCTGCGGACCGCACTAAATGCCCCGCGGGCCACATGCAAGAGAAGCCTATGAAAGCTTTTTCTCTTATTTTGATAAATTAGGTTTCTGACGCAAGGGCAAACGGTATGTTTAGTTATGATTGTGATCCGGGCCGCTAACAGCCAATATTTTCGGGTTGGGGAGTGGGGGCAAAATTGTTGTAACTTTACGTTGTACCTAATAATTACACATGTTTTTGAAAAATTCGAGCGGGAGCTATTGTTTGGTTACGGCCCTGAAGGTTTTTATTAGGAGGGACTTTATCCAAACAGTTGCACAATTTGGCAATGGCTGTGCCAAATAGAGTTGTTCAGAACGATTACCACTGAACATAATAGCGTTGTAATCATTGATAAACAATAAAAAGACGATGCCCCACCTGGTGGGGTTTGTTAATATTGAAATAGACATTTATTGGTTACTGACGAAGGTAAGGAATAACACTACGCACACGTAGTTGTTAGAAGCCCTACCTAACAACTAGATCAAGTTTGTAGGTCACGATTTAAGGCTTGCAAGCCAACGTTTCTCAACTATAGAGGTGCGGTTTTACACCTATTTGACAAATGTTATCTAAATGGGTTCGCATTTTAAGAGACCAAGAGCCAGTGGCGACAGAGTTAACGTTTGAAGCCTTACATATATTCTAAGAGAAACAAACCATTACTGAAACGCAAAGTGAATAATGAAACATTCTTTACATTACTAAGATTAGATTGTTAAATTTATTATCATGGCCTACTATCAGGGTTGCGTAGTCAGAGATAAAATGTCCGACTTTAACTCCGACTTTTCCAAAATTTCTGACACCGACTCTTAATACAACGTGAATGAATTTTGGCTATTAACAATCTTGCAGCAACTAGCAATCAGTGGAAATCGTGGTACACAGCACGAATTTTCTGTTTCAATACCAGTTTCAAAGGAAATTGCACCATTTCAACAAGCATGAGTTAGGATTCCTAACTTAGGAGTGCGATGAAAAACATTGTTCTTTTGGACCGACCCCTACACCTAAAAACCTCCAGCTCCTTGCGACTCCGATTCCGCAACCCTGCCTACTATAGATAGTGTATATACTTTATTTAATTAAAGAAGTGGATACTAAATGAAATACAAACATACATAAATGTTTACAACTGTGTAGAGTAGGTATACCGCCATCATTTCTCTAAATGTGCACCGCAAAAACACATTTTGGTGTCTTTTGTTTGAACCCCTAAAATGATAAACAATTAAAGTTAAGTAGTGCGGCTTGCTGCAGATTGAACACCAACCAGGAAGAAAATTTAACGAAATATGCTCGGTCCATAGATTCGTATGTAAAGAAGGAGGATAAAACAGAAAGTGTAAATGATGAGAAAGGAGAAAAAGCACAACCTATAACGAAGATTGAAAAACGAGACCTATTTCAGTTTGTGAGGGTTTGGTTGTGTTGTCCACGATGTTTTAATATTCCTTATATCTTCACTAAGGACGACCATAATAATCCTCCATTTTAAACTCTTGCAAGGAAATTTGAGGGGTGGAAAGGGGCGGTATTTCTATGGTCGGGCCGGGGGGCATTAGCCTCGCTACGCCACTGGTTGAATCTAACCAATTTGCCATAATTACATGTATCTTATCAAGCATACAATAGGTCTAACTTGGCTTAGTTGCATTTAAACATAGAACGGTACCAACATTGCAAATTTCGCAGAGCCATTCACCTAAAATATGTAGTCAACGAACAAAAAATCTGCTTTGCTTCTGGTAAGCGACGAATACCGCGCTGCTGAAAACAAAATACTATTTGCAAAATAACTGTTTCTGCGAGCTCAGCCTATGCCCTGTTCTCGTATACACTCTTGTTTCCTACAGCTTATAAGAGGAAGCTGGCAAAGCTGACTTGCTGATTTAAACAAAACTGTTGCGCTGTAGCAGTATAGTCACGAGTTAAACCGGGGTTTTTATTGTGTTTGGCTGATGAATCACGTTTCTAAGTAGCTGAATCAGTGCCTTTTTGCCTTTACAGCAAACATTTCGCGGAAAAGAGATGACTCTACAGTTCCGAATGAGCTTAGAAAACTCTTCACAACCCTTCATATTACTTGTTCAGAAATCCTCGATTTCAATGGAAAGGCTTCAATCCACACATTAGATTGATTAACCATTTCGAGAAAAGCCGTCACATTAAGGTTTAGAACGAATAGCACTCTTTACTTGATACGAACGTTGCTGATGGATTGTTACAAAGTTAACACTATGATTTGTGCTTGTATGCAGCTTATCGCTGAAATCATAAGTGTTTCAGATGTTAAGTAACGTCANGNGAACACAACCAAAGAAACGGCCAGATGGGTGAAAGTAATTTTGCACTATTTCGCTGTGTTACGACAGAANTACAGCATGCTAATGATCGAAGATAACCACAAAATGCAAAGTTCACTTTAGATCATGTTGTTTAATGCTGTTGGGGNTGGACGTGGGGAATAGGCTTGATTTTGACTCGACGCGTTCATAATTTTTTAAGTATCGATCAGCGTTTNTTCGTGTCCTATCCACAGGGATTTCATTGAGCAAACTTAGATTGCTTCGGAAAAGCTACTTTATAGTTATTTTCATTGGCACGTTATGTTCAGTCTGTTACAAGCTCAGAAGCCCGAGGAATGTGCGCTTGTGTACAAGGATTTGTTGAGCAAGCAAAACCAAACAAAGATCTCACACTCTTGAAAAGATTAAAAACCTGTGGTTCACCGTTGCAACCAAAGAGTAAATTTTCCTACTACTAAATGATACGTTTTGTCTATAAAAAGATTTTGTAAGTTGAAGGAAAACATTTTTTGTTAGATTTTTAAAGCTATTGTCAGAAGACACATAGATTTTACGATCTTTTCAAACCTTTTGTAATTCATTAATAACTGAACCGTTACGACTAACACTTTAAAGCTGAACACTTCATAACGTCTGTGAAAATACAATGGCGAAAGTATTTGGTTATTGTATTCACTTCCAGACAGAAAAGGTACATTTTNATCAGTATTTTTTAGAATATTTANGTTAAACATTTAAATNTGACGAACCTTTAGTTGTTTCATCACAAATCCTTANTGGGATTCACATTGAATGCTTNAAAAGGAAGTAAAATCAAACTAAGCGATTCTCACAGCTGAGATAAACAGAAGCATATTTTTGATTATCATTACTCTTGGTTCGATCTGAGCAATCATCCGTCATAAAAAATGGATCAATATTTTCTTAAGGAGAGAAAATAGGTTTGGGTTCAAATGATGCAAACTTTTTGCAACGTTTTAAGTCTCATGATCTAAAATTTAAGCAGAAGCAATGGAGTTTACGTGAAAACTCCCACAGTTTTTCAAAAGAATATAATTGAAGTGGTAGAAAATTTAAACTATATAAAGTACAAGGAATTTCAGGACCAAGGATGCCTAGTATTGATCAGGATTCTCAAAAATATTTAAAATTTGCTGATAAATTCAACTGCGTCACCTTTGTGGAGACGATAGCTACTTGTAAACCAAAAACTTTTGTCTTTATAATGCCGTTAGTCGTAGGTAGTGACAAAAGGGAAAGGCCAGCCTGTTTATGCAGAAAAGCAACGCAAAAACAAACAATAAAGCCTAAGTAGTAAATGTTAACGAGAAAATAGATCAGAAAAAGCAGCGAAACAAAGTCCATTTCAGCGATACCTCGCGTTTTTTTCAGAGGTAGAATCTCAACCATCTCGATTATGCTGAAATGCGATATTAAAAAACTCGTAAAACACGAGGTGGGGATGAATAATTTTATTGAAATGCGAACAGCAAGACAAGTCCAGTGCTGCATGTTGTTCATTCAAATTTTCCACATATACAAAGCACATAGTCCAACAGCAGACAGCAGAGAATGGATATACGTGTAAGAGTTCAAGAGCGTTCATTTTACACAAATTTACAAGGTAGCTTTGTCATCGATGAAATTGGGGTAGGGTACCGGGTTGCGCCCACATCAAATGGAAAAGGTCCACTACCACACTAGAGTTATCTGAGAAAAGAAAGAGCATGAAAATCAATGTTTGAAACAGGGGTTTTGAAAGAAATTCAGTTTGCCACTTTCTTCTTAAAAATATTTTTTCTTTTGTTAAATTAACTCTTCAGAAAGATCGAATGGAAGGCAAATCATGTTTTCCAGCAAACACCGTTTATTTCGCGAAGAAAACCTCTTGATCTTTCCTGCTTTTTCTTGCACAGCATCGAACTGTAAAACGACAGCTTCATTGTTAATCAAACTAACAGGTATGAAACTGTTAGTTTGTTTATTAATAAAGTTGTTGGAATTCCAGGATTTCTTTCTCAAAACAGTGATGAAATAAAGTATGTAAGTAATTCACGCCTATTTCCATGAAAGCCAGTGGGTTTCCACTCACCAAACGTCAAATGGAAGCCAAGGAAAACAAGTAGTTTAGACGTTTGTGATATTTCCGTTTTCATCCCCATCTGAGCGTCTGCTTCGTTTTAGTTTCGGCATGGCGTACTCCAGACGCAACATAAAACGTTTTTCAGGAAGCACTCCATGATCCGACCATTCGATGCTGTGGTTCATCTGTGGAAACAGGCGGTGTGATTGAGAAAAAAAGACTGTTTTGTCTTGTTCGAAATAACCTATTCCAAATTTCCAAATATATCGTATTTTTCTCCGATGTTCACTGCATCTGGTAGCTTTTCGGAATTCAAGCGCCAAAATTAAGCTTCATAATTTCAAAATTTTGCATGAAAGATAATTGATATTTTCCACAACATCTCTGTGGTGAATCAACTAAACATTATCAGATAACAGACTTCGTTTAACTACTCTTCCACGACGAAAATATGAATGTCTCTTCACAGCAGCGTAAGCTCCGAAGAAACTTTTTGATGATCACTAACTTTAAATTACTGAAACACGTTTTCTCACTTGGATAAATTTTTACCAGAAACAAACACTTCGCCTTATCCGCGCAAGCATCGAAGCTACACTAAGCTTTTCTTGATCATGGCAGTCAGTTACATGACCAAAAACTGTTTCGGTCCTACGAAACTGAAAGAAGGCTTTGTGAAGTAAGTCTTCACAAGCTTCAACCTAGATTAATGATGTGGATTAATGATCATGAAAAGCAAATTAAACCAACACAGTGCGGAATTATTGTAATTGGTGTTGAAAAAACAAAATCCCGCCGAACAGAGACGATGAAAGTCTATTGAACTACGCGTACGACGTTTCTGATGATCTGTCAGACATGCGATTACTCTTGCTGAGTGCGCGCATTCAATAATTCAGAACTAGAGCAGCGAGAGGAAACGCATATGACGCAAATCATGTCCCGGCAAAAACGTGTGTGAATATGTCGTTGTGATATGATCGGACTACTATGTTCCGAAACATTTGAAAATACCCAGTGATGTCACAGAAGCGACATTAAAATTCCCTTTCGTCNTGATATATTAGTCCATGATTAGCAATCTTGCAATGAAATTACAATCGCTGAAATGAAACCGCTATCGAACTTCATATATAAATTTATAAGTTTAAGTCTTTTGGGTCTCATTGAAAACATTGCTGGGTGCGCTGAGAATGCTAAGAAGGCCAAAAAAATCACTGCTTGTTTAACCGAACTGCATTCCCAACCACATACTTTTATTTGTTGAAACGTATGATGCTGACTCATCTACTTCCCGTATCACTAATTAACAGCTCTGAGAATTTAGGCACTTCGCTTTCGTAGGCAGTCAACGCTCCGTAATTCATAAATCACATAAAAATTTATCAGCTGGTTCCGTAAACAATAGTCTGAGATTAGCAAGAACTGTGCTTTCCCACTCAATACCTGCCAGGCGCGAAACCATGGGGGACATTTGCCCCACGAACATTTCAAAACATTGTATAGCAATGTTGACAAATGCCGATATTTTCAAAGAATAAAGATGAAATGTTATATTCTAATAATTTTTAGAAAAGTCTTCTTTGAAGTTTTCTTTGTCCTACAGGTTAATTATCTCCTTACAAGATTTATCTTGAGGAAGGCCATCTGATCGAAAATTTCATAAATCATTAGTATTTAAACACAAATATGCTGGAATTATCAAAATGGGAGATGGTTTAAAATGTTCGTATTTCTTAGGCATTTTTTATCATTTTGTTCGTGTACCACTTTTTTCTGAGACAGGCCTCAATTTGGTCTCATGAAACTTTATAACATGAAGGTACTGTTGAAAGGTGCAAAACTACTGGAACTTTCAAAGTGATAAGAGAAATCTTGACATGATGGTAGTTATTAAAAAAGTTTGTGGCCATGTCAAACTGCTTGTTCTTCTACTACCTTTGATTATTTTTGTTAGGGGCAAAACCGATCACCACTATTAACGTAGCACATTTCTTAAAAAAACGTTGTTTAGTTAGATTTTCGGTTCGAAACCTGACAGCTTTTAACTAAATTTGGCGGATGATTGTTTCACGTTGTAGTGTCTTTCTGGGTTCGTACCAGCAGTACCACGGCTTGGGAAAAAGGATTTAGAAAGTGTCATATGAGTGCCAGTCACGCGCTGAACACACCTACCTATTACACCACTTTGGCTCCAAATGAATCTTTACCAGACCATAACGTTTTCAACCAGTGCAAGCCATGAAAGCTCATAGTCTTAAACGTGCTTCTGAAAACTTTCACGCAAATCATGGATGCCAGAAAAAGCCGTTTTGTCCCAAACACACCTGATGTGATATACGCCAAAGACACAAGACACCTGATCCGTTTTTCCCGAAATGGTAGCATTCAAAGATCCCATCACCCTTGACACAGACTATCCCTCAATTTTGGGATCTTCATTTGTGATATAAATTCAAACACATGCTAGAAGAATAGGGCTATGAATTTGCTAAAATAAGACGAAAAGTTAAGAAGGTTTACAACTGTTTAGCCTGTACATCTACCACACCAAATCCATGCCTGCAGTAGTTGAATACGCAACCAGGTGTTTGTATTAGGCTACCGATTTTTACTCTGTCCTGATCTTTCAATCTGCATATTGATTAAAACAGAAAACTTCTCATTTTCAGAAATGTTGCGAAGAGAGTTAAGTTCTCATAATTCTCAGATAAAGATTTTATCTGTGACCGTTTGCGAAAAAGTTGTATCACGGTTGAATAAGCATGATGAGACCATCGAATGAAATTTCATGAAAAATGCTCCCCACGAAATGAAGAGCTGATTACGCCACTGATACCTGCCATTCAAGGGCGTGCGCAAGGGGCGGGGGGTTGGGATTAAATCCCCCCTTTGAGCTTGATATTTTACAAAACTTTGTTACCTGCGCAAAGGGTATTAATTGTTTTCGCATACATTTTGCTTGTCAATTTGTAGACTTGGCAAATACCACGGAAGGATTTTGCATGCAAATTTCAAGGAACATTGTAAATGAGCCAAAGAGTAACAAATAGGTTTTGGTGGTAATCTGGGTTATCGTCTGCATCCGGAAACCATCTCACCACTTTTTGCAAATCTTTCGTCCACTACGCATGTTTGAGATTGTGCTCCGCGATAGTTCACTTTATCCGAAACAATTGTCTTTATTTTGTCTTCTAAAGTTGATCAGCGCGAGTGCTGACCGCATTGGCTACATTACCAGTTTCTGTAGCATGATAAAACTGTTGCACGAGCTCAAAAACAGCAGTTGTTAACATAGAAGCATTCAGGCATTTGACAACGTCTCAGCAGGGAAAAAAGAAAACTGAAAATTTTCTGGACTTCTATACATAACAAAAAATCGAAAGGTTTCTTGCGTACTTTATGCGCATTCTCAATTCTTGTGTAGTTTAGCAAGATTCGAACTTGAAAACCGGGGTGTGCTTTAGACAGTCCAGCGGCACACTTTCTATGCTCCACTGCTCGTATTCGACAAGACATTAGCGCAGCTTGATTTTGCAGTTGTGAATTGCTCTGAGGCGGTGATGAGTGTGTTTTACTCCCCTGTTTAACGCGCAGCCTGCTATTTTTGCAATTCTGAATTACTGCGTCGTAGCATTGAGTTTGTTTTCCTCCGACATCGTAACCTGGAGAGTTGATAGTTTAGATTCAGTGTAATGACACATAAATTAAAGGGAGTGCGTGCAAAAAAATATGCATACTGTGTCAACAAATTTCGCGAAAACTTTGGAAAACATGAATATGACGTCAAATTATGACGTCACAAACAGAGCTCACCAAATGCAAATTACCACCATATGCTGCTGAATGAAAACCCTCCCCATGAAAATTTTCTGCCTACGCCACTGCTGCCACTGGGAAACGACAAGCGTTATCTTGGAGATTTTGTTGCCCCAGTGCTTTATGTGAAAGCTATATAAAATAATTAATGTTAATTTGTGGTTTTTCGAAAATCCGGTACTTTTTGAGCAGGAAAATCTTTCTGCGTCATTTTTAACCTTTACAGTAACTTTGACGCAACGTATATCAAATTGGTGTTTTGACACTCCGTAAATAATTACAACTCACTACTGCCCTTTGCGTACCGAAGCATTTTATATATTTAAAAAACAGCAGTCCTATCTACGCATTTCTTATGACCAACGGTTTGCTTACGAATTAAAACAATTTCATCCTACTTAAAAAAAAACAATTTGACAGTTGGCAACAATCTGATTGAAACGTGGTTTAAAGCTTGTGAAAAAAACTCACAAAACGACAAATAAGTACCTGTTATAAAACCTCCCTGAATTTACCAGATGACATATTTCATTGCAGACCAAAACAGCAAACAGGCCGTGCTCTAATTATTCAAATCTTTACAAAGCTTAGAAAAGCTTCATCATGAAGCATCGAACAACTCACAAAACTTGTGAAAATAAGTCACTTTCTAAAATTACGAACTTAAACATACGTTGCTAAAACATGACTCAAATTGCAATTCTAGAAGAAACTATAATCAGGGAGGCACGATTATTCCTTTAACTCAACTACCTTCGATGTCTATTTTGATTTCTGAAACTTTAAATTTCGTCAGTTAGTAATTACCTGTATAGCTTTTCGTATCATTTTGCAGGTCTCGTCGCTACGCGAATGCTGCTTTAAGAACTCTTGTATTCCAGGAACAAGAACAAAAACAAGGCTGTACTTAGACTCAATCATTGCCTTGAAACTCTGCAGCAAAAACGCGTGTGGTAAAAAACAAATTTTATAAGGGAATAGAATCATGAAAACGTCAATTTAGCAATGAATGAATGTAAAATATTGCTTTTACTTTAAGCATCATAGTCATCTATACTTTAGTGGTAGCTTTCCTTATTTTTGAATACTTATAGCGCCAACAACAACATCATTAGGGTTCCGATAACTACTATTCATATGCCAAATGTTTACCTGTTGTAGCTGAAAGAGTTTCCAATCATCTTTGATGTACTCATAAGTTAAAATGATGAGAAACCGATGGCTGTTTTCCATTGCAGCCATGACTTCTTTCACACGTTCTACAAATAAAATGTATATACATTTTGAAAGTTTTTCTGGATAAAGAGATTTCGCTTGTGAGCAAGCGTCTGCCTGTGTGCTTACGCGTGTGCACTTGATTGTAATTGTAATATTATGCTGGTGCTTTCTTGTGTGCTTCAGATTGCTTGTATTGGTATTGTGTATTGTGTAACGTCTTCACTCCCAAACGCAAAACGCTAGACTTTAAACATGCATCGCAGTAAAGAGAAAAACATAAATACACGAAAGAAGACGAGGATATATACATTACGGTAGTATGGAGTATACGCTTGGTGGCGCTAATGCATTCAATGCTCTGTGATGAAATACAAGTTTTTAAGACACACGCATGAATGTCGCCATCATAAGTATTATAATGAAGAACTGCAATGACTTCCAAGTACATCGATGTATAGAATGCATGAGGCAGTTGGAGGCTGCGAAGGACCAAGGGTCATCTAGGCTGCAGACCTCCCTGTTATGCTAGTTTTTGTTAACATTCATCGTATGACTCCGACGTTTTCACCACAAGTCTATGTTGTTTTCTTTATGATGGCACACAAATTTCCAACTTGGAAGTTAATAACTTTCTGTAACGTAGAACGTCTTATGCAACTTACCCCCCAGCTTTCCGTCGATGTGCTCGTCGTAAACTTTCAGTTGAAAGCTATCAAGTTGACGACGAACGAACTGAACCACGGAGCGTGCTTGCTGCTTAGCGTGGTTGTCATCAGCAGTCGAATAGTGGTAAGACAGAATCACGTCGTGCTTTTTGTCATCTGTGACGATAATACCACAAGTTGAATTGACTGCACGATGTTAATTAAAGAAAAAGTAACTGGCTATTTGATAAAAATTGGCAGAATCGGCTTTGTAATGTGTTTTGTAATAGTAGAAACACAAATAAACGGTCTTTCGTTCGCATAGCATACATTAGGTTTGAATAAACAGTGCGTCTGAAATTAAAATAATCGACTTCGTCTGAAATGAGATAGTAGCTTGAAAAATTTGTAAAACCGTATGTCTTGGTTCAGTTGTGTTCTTATGGTTATTACAATGTTAAATTCAAAGATGTGGAAACGACGAACAGTCTCAATTTACCTGCATCATAAGCACTGAACCACCTCTTCACGTAAACGGCAATGTATGTGCTCAGACCGTACAACATTCCAAGCAGGAGACAGACAAAAGCTGACAGTCCAATGCAGAGGCCAATGATCAGCACGTTTCTATTTAATGTATCTGCTGATTCATACTTCAGCTCGAAACCATCTGTTGCATTTTCCTTTCGTGGAGTTCTGATCATGATTTTGTACATTCCTAAATCCTCTTCTCGGACATCGCTGTAAGGAATATTAACGACAGGATTTGCTTTTCCACAAATATATATATCTCCCGTCGCAAGATATTATCCCACAAATCAAGACGTAAAACAGGTTTCCTAAAATCACTGCATAAATATGTAGTACAAATAGCAGGAAACAATTGTGTAAAAAAAGAATTAGCAGCTACTTTTGCAACGTTTTCTAAACCTATTTGCAGAATTTTTTGCATATAGCATTTGAGAAGTGAACATTAATCTAAACCCGAGCAATGTTGCCAATTTTGGAGTGATGGACTAATTCTAAAATAAGAAAAAGGTTTACAAGTACAACCACTTTGAATAAATATTTACTTTATGTACACGCACCTGATACAAGTGTTAATCGTAAAAGATAGTTGCAGTTACGTGTTTATTAGGATGGGACCGACATTGAAGCTAAGTGTTGTAAATGAAGTTTTCTTGACAGTTAATTTATTTTGAGTCATACGTTTCTGCGTCCGTTATTTAGCAATACATGTTGGCGATAATAAGTTCTCCCAACTTTGGGTGATGCTAACTTGAAGGCATCATTTTTACTACCATTTAGGAGAAAATCTGTGTTTGTCTCATGCACTGTGACAGCCAAGAAACTCGTCTCCCATGTAATTTCACATAAGAGTTTTTTCAGAAGCGCTATTGATTAGCAATGAGAGTTTAAGAGTTTTTTCAGAAGCGCTATTGATTAGTAATGAGAGTTTAAGTTGTGTCCATACGAATAGCAACGCAACTTTTTGCTGGGTGTTCATAGTTGCCTACTAGCCTGCTTCATCTAGCAGGCACTGACTGTTTCGATTGTTTTACTTGAAAGCAGCTTTTGCGAAATACCTCAAAGTAAGCTGAAGGGTGACCGTGGCTGGAGTGTTATTTCTTTGCAGAACGACGTTGCGATCTTCTATGCATTCATTGTTGTAAGGATTGTCAATGAAACTAACAAAAAATGAATAAACAAAAATAAAACGCAGTGCTAAGATTGCAAGCTGCATGATGTCAAAGCAACAATCGATTTCTGCTCTTCTAAGAACTTGTTAGCTTGTGGAGAGAAATTGTATGAACATTTTTCAAGAAGAATAAATTCCACAAAAAGCCACACACGCGTCACCAATTAAGTCTAGGCTGTACGTTGGGTATTATATGAATTAGTTCCATAGTGCTGCAAATAAGTGACAAAGTTAATATCAAGTAGTTCTAAAATTGTGTAGCTAAAATCAAATACATTTGCTGCAAGAGCCAGCATCAACTTGAACTCTCACTTTAAAAACAGCACTTTTACAGTTGCTGTGGTGAACTTACTAAACGCAAGAATATCTGTCCTTTTGCTTTATGGTATTTGGAGACAGATTGACGCATTTGAATTTTTCAGAACCTTCCTGCAAAAATGAAATAGTTTTAACTTTTTGAATGTGCTTTACGAACACGAACAGGTCCTTAGCATACCTTCAACCATGTCGAAGTAAAAGTCCAGCTTCGGATGATACCAACGCCAAAAGAAGCAACGCACTTAACGGTTATATTCTGTCTTTGGTCCGGTCTCGCAAAGACTTCAGGAGTGCTGCATGTAACGGTTGGAGATTGGGTGGCAATTTCCTGAACTTAAAATGAAACCATATGTCAATTACTGTAGTTTGTTTGCAGCACCCTGCAAGCATACATGAACGGATTATTCAAATCGTGCGGCAAAAAAAGTTTCATTTACCTGTGATATAAACACTATTTATGAATTACTAAAAACTGAAGTCTGTTACATTTTTTAAAAAAACTGAAGTCTGTTGTCTGTTACAAGTCTGTTACATCTGTTACAAAAACTGAAGTCTGTTACATTTACTAAAAACTGAAGTCTGTTACATAACATTTTTCAAATGCAGAAATTATTGTTGCGGAATTTCTGACCTAAGCATAGGAGATTAAGGGTAGTGGGTGGACGTCCCCATCTTGCCGATGTGAAACTTAAAAAAGTCAATGACATTAATTTACCGTAGATGCAAAGGATACAAAAAAGCAAATGACTTGTTAAAGTGAAAGTATCGTTTAAACTGCGATGACAGTTTCGGAAACGTTTTGGTATATGCCACTGTTTTTTTTAATTTTATTTGGATGACTATAGCAATAGCAACAGATGTTTGTTTAGGCAAAAAGCGGTGAAATTTTTGCATTTTTTTCACTTGAAGGTAAATATACTAAAATTGCGGTCTATTTCAGATTAAAAAAAAGTTTTTCGCAGTAACTTAAAACAACGAGTCAGAAAACTTTCCTTCCGAAAGTATCTAATGAACATCTCTGACTTGTCTTATTTCTTCACGAACCCCTATGGGGCTATGGTTTCTGGCAAAAGTAGATTGATATTTCAGATTGTTTCAGAAAGGTTCTTCTGAAAAAACATCGTTTATTGTTTTAAACGTTCCTCAACATTAAAACCATGATACCGTTAACAGATGTGGTATAAACTCCGCAAAGATTTTCACCAAATTGGTGTAAGGTGAGAAACATTTTTTAAAACTAGTTTGGTTGACATACATGAAAACAAAGAAAGCAGCAGCCACATTTCAAAGTAACAGACATTTTGTTGCTTATACTTACGAGTAATGCAGATTTTGTTGCGCACATAAAACCTTGTTTTGTTCTTGTAAGTAATCGCACATGTATAAACGCCAAGTTGCTCCACTGATAGGTTCAGAAATCGTAGTGTCTGAAATTTGACGAAACTAGTTTGACGTGTATTGTTTTCATGAACTAACTTTTAAACCCGTGTGCTTAAAATGCTCTTGATGATTTACATTGCAAGGTTTTGTAAGCATTTTGAGAAGATTTCGAACAAACCAAAAATTGATTTATGTTATTCTAAGCTCTCATGGTATAAATATTTAAATGAAAACAATTATTTATCCTTGGAATTTATACTATGATAAAATATATATTATGGTTGTTCAAAAAAGCTCAAATTTCTGATTTTTTTTTCTAAAACAAACAGCTGTAAATTTAAAACAACTTTCAGTGTAAATTGTGCTTTATAAAATCTTGCACATACTGATTTTTGCAACTTGCTGCATTTTTTACATTGGTTTTAAATTTAGGTGAGGAAATCCATATCCATAAAACCGTGCTAAGAGGTCATAGCTTTTGACTGAAAAACTATCGTACATTCGTGAGAGACAAAAACATCGACATAGAAATCATGAATTTTTCGTTTTGTGACTTTGATATCACCAACATCTAAGAACAATTACGATAAAACTGATTTTTATTTATAACAGAAAGAATATATTTGCTTTGTTTCAATTGCGTAGTGTAGCTGCATTTCAGCATAGCCAAAAAATTCTGAGTGCAAAAGTTTCTCGATTCGTAAACTTTATTATTTATAAACTTACACACCGGCTGAATGCCATCTGAATCACGATATTCCACCACACCGCTGGGTAGAGCCGTTGAGCAATTGTGCAACCATCGAGCTTGGAAGTGTCTGAGGTTTCCTTCATCATAGTGTATTGGCACGTCAGCACTCGCTGCAACGAAAGCAAGGAAAAGTTGCATTCGGCAAAGAATAAACGCACATTTGTCTTTGTTCTGCAACAAATCTTCTGCCTTGGAAAACAGGGGAACTCTCACGTGAAGTCGAAATTCATTTCGAAATTACTTTGATTCGCTGCAATAATCTGGAGCTGAAAAATAATATTTCAATTGCTTTTGTGCGATTGCAAAACATGTTTCGGTGACTTAATCAACACCAGCGAACCGCATACAAATGTGACATGCAAATAAACCCGAAAATTTGTGCGATCTGTGCAGCGTTGACTTACCATCTTCACAAGAAAATGAGTAGCCTTTGCCCAGCCGGTGTGGTCTCGACAACAGAGAATTGCTGTCATATTCACAGTTATTTTGGGACAATGATGTGTGGTTAAGAGTTATCTGGTACAATGTGCACGGGCTGATCTCAGATATCACCTGCAAAATCCATAAAACGTGGATTCAGTGGCAGGGTAAAAGTTGTTTTCGCTGCGCATAAAACTGAAGTATCGATNTGTTGTGCGGCTTTTCAAGAACAAACCTTACGTTTAACTTCGTTGGAACAATAAAATCAATACAGGTTTTTCTGGAGGCTGTGAAAAATCTTTAAGATACGAAATCAAAGCGGAATAGCGAATTCCCCTGCAAAGCTAAGAGAGGTCACACAACTGCGCCTGAATGGCGTACAAATTAAAATCAGCATTATATTTCCCATCAGGAATTACAATTAAAAGCTCTAGTCTTGCTGTAAGCTTTCGAGGAATCAGTCAGTCAGGCTCTGGTTTCATCTTTTTGAGATGATAACTTGCACATATCTGTATTCAAGTAAATACTCTCGACAAGGGAGATAAACAAGGAATCAAAATCTGCAACAAGAATTAGTTGATATTCTGAACCACCTCAACAGCCACAGCTGTGAAATATTCTCAGGGCTAGGTTGCCCTTACAAAT
>JGI24021J15306_10001478_pt1 | contig 23119 bp, 10 predicted proteins | sample Ectturendosymbi1_FD_15306 | JGI IMG/M metagenome (IMG submission 15306) | reverse complement strand
ATAGAAACTAATAATTGCCTCCACTTTCTTGATGTTTTAATTGAGAAAACATCAACAGGTTTTATTACTTCTACCTACAGGAAACCCACCCATACAGATCTCTACTCAAAATGGTCGAGTTTCGTTCCGTTGCACAGGAAACGAAACCTTGTCAACTCTCTACTCCGCCGCGCTTATGACATTGCTAGTTTCTACAAACTGGTGTACACGGAATTTATGAAAATTAAGCGAATGTTATCTCGCAACGGATACCAACAATTTTTTGGACCGTTGCATTAAGAAATTCTTAAACAGAAATTAAGATATCACACAACAACGTGATGCACCGGATATTGATTCATAAACACAATGTTTTATTGATTAAAAATACAATCCAGAGCTGAATGCAAGCATCCCGTCGACGCCTCATGCATTTTTAACTTGTAACATAACTTCGTGCCTCACTCATGACGTCATGCGCCATCGCCATCGGCGAGTATCCAGCTGAATCATGTGACTACGCATGCTTCGCGCCACTGCGTCACTACCGAAACAGCCCTTAGCGTTTTTCATTTTTCACAGCGCTTTTCTTCTGAGTGACCAATAAGAACTTACAGCATGATCACTGCAGTTCAATTTGCAATGCACTGATGGTGATAACAGGAGTTATCGAAACGTTTGCAATATGTCGTTCATATCGTTCTCATTGGCCGTGATTTTCATAATATTAACCAAATAAAAAAGTGATTTATTGAAAATTAAATCTTTCTTGGAATAAAACATCATCAGCAATTTTTCTTCTTCGTTTATGTAAATGTAGTGTTGACAATCGAAATACTCTGAAATTAAGCAACAAGAAGTTGTGATGAAATAAGCGATCGTTTTTGCACTGGATGAATCATCGTAATCAAGAAATATATCAAGCAACATTCTAAAAACATATTTTGTTAAAAATATTTAAAAATGATTAAAATATATTTCATGATAAATTGACGGAAACAAAAAGCTTTATTTCTTTTAAGTTTCTCTGAATTTTATATGTCGCCTGATTTATAGAAGAAAGTTTACTCCAACGAAACGATTCGTTGTGTAAAAAGAAAGCTTTCGTTGGTGAACACCGCAGTGTTTCTCTCAAACCTTTTACGATCCAAACTATATACTACAACATCAAAACCATTTGAAAGAACTAGAGAATTAAATTTCTTAAAGCTTTCCAAGAATAATGCACTTTATGGAAGCACAATAAATAACCCACTAAAAGATTTTCGTGATTATTGCCGGTGCTCTTCTCAAAGGGGGACAAGAACAAATTATAAATGAAGTCAAAAACGACTTTTAACGATACTTTTGTTGCTGTTTTTGTTATCTAAGCTTACGTTAGTAGATTTCATATTACTGATTCAAATTAAAATCACATTGTTTGGAGCCTTGCAGGGCATTCAACGTCGTCTACAAAACTGCTTCCGGAAATCTTTCAGGAGAATTTTAGATAGATTATTCTTGAAACAGTACTGCTTTTCTTTGTCACAATGTGCAGCCTGTAATCATCATTGGAGTAGTGATACAGTCCAGGCAAACCATAGTGCACCGTGATTATTTTTCAGCACAGAAAGCAGCTCGAAGCTGAGCTTCGAAGTTAAACAAATGATTGTCTTCTGATCAACTTTCTGACGTTATTGCAGAATTGATGCAAAAAATTGATGGATTGCTTTTGTTTCAACAGTGCCGTCAATTTTCTAACAAAAGCATGAATGCTTCAATCGCGCAAACGTCATAAGACACGACCTGAACTGTTAGTGCTGTACATGTGCTCAACGAAATTCAAGGCTTCATTTCGACTGCTGATCACTACAGGCAACAATGAACACTATGAAGATGTACATAGTAAAAACATTTGTGAAAATTCATATCTTCGTGTATTTGAACATAAAAATCACCTCAAAACTTTACGTATAATCTTTTCCAGAAGACTTGACCACCAAGCAATGTCCAAGTACGCCACTCTAAACTTTAGATTTCATGACAAATAGATCCGTTACGTGTGAGGGCTCCTCAATTTGGAGACACTGTAGTTTAGGTGTTTGACAGGTTCCACTATTCCAACAAGGTACGATTCTCAACCGCGGCTTCGAAAGCTGTAAAGTGTCCCAAAGCACCATTTGTGCGGCCCTCAACAGTCTTTCAATAAAACCTCCAGTATTTTCTGTAACAGACTTTGTTCTGCAAAAAAAAACAAAACGTTTCAATTGACTTGTGTAAAATTTTCTTTAGTGTAGCTCTCTATCAAACTCGTAGGCCTGGGGTTGGCTCTCTTCAAGGAAAAAGGTTAAGAACTACTGGTATAAAGAGTAGCGAGCGATTTTAACGTCTTAGCTTTGCATTCATATGCTAACTTTAACCTTTTACTGAGAAAAAGTGTCTTCTCGTAATATCAGGGTCTTTCGCTGTATCCTTCACGGATTTGCAAGATACCTTGATTAAAATTCTACTCAAGCAAACCTTCAAACTTTGTCAGACACGAAAGTTGAAACGTTGCCTACTGATCCGAGATTCACTGATTTTAATGGTGCACTAAATATGTGCGCATTCACCCATAATGTAAAGACATATTAATTATTATTTCACAGACTGATATACAACTAGATGATGCGTACTTCAAATTGAAAAAATAACTTAATGCTGCATTTGATGTATTTCTTCGTAACCGGAACGGCATTTTTTGTGAAGTTACAAAAATTTTTTTCTCTACTCTCGTTTTCAACAAATCGTAAGTAGAATAACCATAAATTTCAAATAAATTTTTACCTCAAAAAAGAACAGCATTTTTATGCACTTAGGTTGACAGTCTCGCTTGAAGAAAGGCTGGCTTTTATTTTGCCAACTTCGTAGTATTTCGACAGAAAGAAAGAGCAGTTCATATCAAAGAAAACTATGACCAGACACAAGGGGTCTAGGAAAGTTTCATTTGCAAAAAGCTACATGTTCAAATTTCATCATGATGTTTTATATTTGTATGCAAGACGTGACTAATTAGGCGACTTCGGAAGCCAAACTGGTTCGTGCGCAATGTTTCAGACGAATCCAGACTTGCACGGAAATAACAAATCCAGACTTGCACGGAAAAAATAATATCCTCGTGACTTGATTTGTTTATAACCACTTTCCACTGTGAGCAATATGCATGAAAAATATAACGTGTCTCAGAGTGGTGCAAGCACTAAAACCACGCCGAATTTAATGCAAAATCGTAGTTGAATGTTTATAGCAGTTTATTGAAAGCCGTGTTTCTGCAGCTGTGTGAATGTTCAGACGTGAACTCAAGCACACCACATTAAGGATACAGCCCCTGCAAAACAAACACTATTGAGAGGACGGTCTGAGGCTCTCACGAACAAAATTTGACATTCCTTTTGGGCTTGACATCACTCAAAGATGAGCTGGAATGTGCTTGCTTTATGAATGTCCCTGGAATGAGTCTTTAAGTGTAGGAAATGGGGATAAGTAAAGTTAAGTGGACGGTATGGGGATAGGTCAAGCTGTGTAAAGCCGCAGTAGCTAAGACTAGTTGCCCAACTTGGTATGGCGTGCATGAGCACCTGCAGTCATAATTCAGCTAAGTTAATTGGATAGCGAATTGCCTTATCCTCTCGACATCAGGAAAAGATTAGAAACTCACACTCAGATGACTTTTAATGATTAACTGCTTACTGCAACGCTAAGTTCTTGTGTTTTGAAATGAATGCAGTTGAGACGAAGTGCTGAAATATAAAACAATTCATTTTGTTATATTTGATCACTGCAATTGGTATTTGCAAAGGGTGAAAAGTGCCCAGTTTTTCCGCCATGCCTTTGCCAATAGGTGATGTTAACTGGCAAGCAAAAAGTTAGCAAGTCAAAGACGTTTCAACGTCCTGGTAGCTGCAAGCTTTCAGGGAATGAGCTGACCGGACTCTTTTTTTCTTTTTGAATTTGAATGTTAATATTATTTCCATTTGATTGAGGTTTTGGACTGAGGACGATTCAATATTAAAAAATTTGTTTGATTGATTCGCTTGTGTCACTTTAGTGGAGAACGGTTACTTAGAAAGTCAATGAAATGCGTTATTGCATCACTAGATCTGAAAAGATGCACAAAAACAAAGTTGATGTCTTCTTTGGGACTTTGGGTTTTTTTGCCATCTTGCTGAAGCACCTAGAGCGCCTATCAAGTCAAATGCCAAACGTATGTTTCAATGTGACCCTGTAGCAAAGAAATCATTCAAACAGGAAACTAAGCGTTAACAAATGCTTTTCCTGCTTTTTGAAGGATACCAAATCAAATATAATTGATCGACACAGCAGGTGCAAAGCATCGCTGCAAAAGAGACCATGGGAAACCAAACAAATTGAATAGAATTCACCAGACATCCGGTTGACACTTTCAATAGCATGAAGAGCACGGCAACTTGATTCATGAGCCATGAGTGACCATTAGTTTTCATATTTGTAGGTTCGCTGGGCCTCACGTTTGATTTGCAAAGCTTGTACTTCTAAGTTTGTTTGTGACATTGAAGCATTGCATCGGTATTAACCAAGCACCTCGGATTATTGAGAATGTCGGTTGAGTCAAACTTTAGATGCATTTTAGATGCACCGATGTCTTGTTTTTCTGAAGTAACTTCTTAAAAAGTTTCTTAAATTTTCTGAAAATTCACGCGTATGCTTATTATGCAAACTTTTTGGGAAAATTGTTTGTTTGAGTGCAATGCGCATTATCCATTTTGTTTCAAAATTAGTGTATTTTTATATTATTTCACATGGAAATGGGCATGTGTCAGGCATCGCAATTCGTTAACCATAAATGCAGTGAAGAACAGAAATATTTGATTTAGTTGATGAAACAGGAAAATGGTAATGGTTTATTTATGCATTTTTGCCACTCACATCACGCAACAACACTAATGCTGCAAGAGGAAAAACAACAACATCAAAGAACAGAAGTTAATTTCATGTTGATGAGAACGTCAAAACATCAGAATCTCCAGTCTTCGCAAATTAATGATTTGTTCTCATAGGTTCAATCACCAGAGGATGTCGAAAGACGACATGGGTCAAGTTCTCATCCAGTCCTGTTCCTAGCACAACTAAATTTTTTAATTGAAGATGTTTCGCAAGTAGCAAAAGAAAAGTAACAAAATCCATCGAATCAATGTCGCGTAACATAAGTACCTATATAAAACAACAAAAAATCAGTGGAAGAAAAACATGACAACACACAGGGGAGTGAGTGAGCAAATGCAGAGATAAAAGGTATAGGGAAAAGACGGGCATCAAAGCATTTTACAGAAAAGTGACGAGCATATGAAATGAAAATCAAGAGCAATTATGCATTCTCTGCATTCTATTGAAGCTCTGCATTCTATTGCGGAACACCGCTGCACGGCTACAATTAAACGAAGTTGCCGTCCCGCAACATTTTTCATATTTGAGAGTTGGTATAAACACAAAAGGTGTTGCAAAGTTTTCTCATATTTTTACAAATTGAAGACTTTACTATGTTTTTTCAAAGATAGGAAACATTATTGTTTGTTGTAGAAAGCAGCAAAGACAATTTGCACTCAACAGATGCAAACAGAGTATCAGGTCGAACATGCTCAGACTACATGTATTTTTCCTGTTAGCGACTGTAACAGTGATATATTTGGATTTTATTGTCTGGTCGGAAGGTCATTTGCAACAATGCAGCTACGTCACAATTCCAGTGTGTGATAACAACGTCACAGTTACGCCAAGCGGTGTAGCTGGCAGCACATGCAGGAAAGGCGACGTTGGTCCTCCGGGAAAGGCTGGACCGACAGGGAGCAAAGGTGAAAGAGGTGAAAAAGGCGACACTGGACAAAAAGGAGAGCTTGGAGATCTTGGAAGTTTTGAAGAAGAAGTTCGAGAAAAGTTCAAATGTAAGAGAAAACATTTGTTTATCAAGGACCACTAAGAGGTCCAAAGGCTGTAACACTTTAGGCTGGTTTTAAAAACTGAATGTAAGATCCTTTATCCACAAATGCCAAGCATAATGAAAAAGGAGCTTTTATCACATCAGCCAAGGAAAAAGTAACATTCGTATCCAAGGCTTACGAGTGGGGTGACACAGGAGATACATCGTACCCGGGCCCAGTAGGTACCGTGGCCCGGGAGGATGAAAATACGAACGCTCAGTTTTTCCGTAATCAAGCCAAAAGTTGATGGTCGCTTTGTCCAATTACAGCGCTGGTGGAGGTTATCTATAACCAGTGCTGTCTCTAAGATCTTGATAAATGTGAAATTGCCTAAATGGTATAGTTGAATGAAAATTTGCCCAAGTCTTCAGCACCTAAAGCTGTTCCCACACTGTGTTATGCGTACCACTTGTAGTATGCGAAGTTCTTCCTGGTGGTGCGCGAGCAACTTATTCAGGTTTACTAGAAATCAAACAAAATAATAGTACATGAATGTAAAGGATCTTCTGGTTAGCGTGGTAAACATTACTTTCATTTACACCAATGAAGCAGAGCGCGAATTTTCACACTGAAATTTCACTCTTTGCTTCATTGGTGTATCCATGTACTGGAATGAAGACATTTTTACATTGTGACATCATAAGTTTTGCAACTTATCACTTGAATAATAAAATTAGTTAGTTAGAAGTTAATGCAAGTTTATGAGCAAGTGGAACCGCAGCAGCTTTTCATGACAAGGTCGATGACCGCAGAATAAGAAAGCGCAGACCTCGGTCAAGGCCGCTCATTTAGCTTTGAACAAGTTACAGAGACAATACTGAACTGTTACGTTGCAAAACACGCTAGAGTAACCAGCGCTGGATTTAGGGGGGACCAAGGGCCCGCCACCATGTTCATGTGCATTGCCATATGCACAACATGTGTGTGCGACTAAGTAATTTTTATTAGCGAGGAAAGTTTGTTTGTAGACGCTAAGTATCGGTCGTCCAGACGGCAGTATTTCACTTGTATTGTGTCGAAACAACTGTTACACTTGTTTTTCTGAAAGTCGATCAGGTATCTGAATTCAGTGAATGCAAGGCCAATCCTCGTAGAACGTATTAGCTTTCGTCTCTACTAATTTCTGGTAGATATTGCATCGGCCTTCCTCAGATTTGTACAGGTCGCATATGAGTATCATTATTGAGTAGGGCTGCCATGCATCTTCTTTTTGGAGTATATGTTCACGTTTTTCATGAGAAATGAAATAATCGCAGAGGACATTCAAAAATGACAAAATATCCTCCTTTTCACATTTCTTATTTTACATACTGTAGCTATAATCAATGGCGTAGCTAAATATTTGAGCGTGAGTGGCAAACTTAGATGAAAGGGGCCCACTGGCCACTGTACGGGGTCCACTAGCCAATATTCAGATAAAATTTGAGAAATGATGAATCCGGATGTGGATGGCTGAACTAAAACCCTAAATCACCGGAAAATAATCCGAAATTCACACAAAAACAACAATCTACTGAAAATCAAAAAAATGCTAAACCGAAATATAAGTTAAGTGGAATACCGGTTTTTACATTTACCTTGCCAGGGGCAATTAGCACCTCTGCCCCCTGTCAGTTACGCCACTGGCTATGATATACCGTAAAGCTGTCCCGACTCCAGGAACGGATCCAGCCCGTATGGTTCAGGAGGGCGATTTCAGTAATGTTTGGTAGCCAAGTCCTATTAAGGATAGGCTATTATTTTCCAAATTATGTAGCGAATACTCTTTTCCGAATTGTACGAAATCATGATAAGTGAAGTAACTTTTCGTTAGTTTTCGGGGGGCGATCGCGCCAATTGCCTCCCCATGGTTCCGCCCCTGCCCTACTGAACCGCAACAAGATACGAGCTGGTGGCGTAGCTTAGTTTATTGTAGGACCTGCAAGTTGTCTATTTAATCTATGTTTTGTTTAAGTTAATTCTCTGCTGGAAAGGCGGAATGCTTTCACATGAATCGTTACATAACAGTAATAAATCTTTTTACAATATCTCAATGACTTTGGCATTAGAGTGAGGACTTCTGACTCCATTATAGGTACTGTACTAGCATTGCTGATGAACCGTGATACGATGATCAGTGTATTGTACATAGCTTAGTGTAGTACTCTGTAGTAATTATAGCTAACCGTTATTGCTAAGAAATGAGGAAATTCGTCAGAAGTATCCCTTTTGCAGAAAATGACTAAATGATTTTGAAGATGAGTGAATTACGTGTGGTTGCATTTACAAAGCTCTTTGTTTTGCGAATGTTGTTTATATTGACTTGTAGCAACATTATAAACAGACTCTTCATAATTCAAACGTGTGATCTGTAGATATGGAAAGACTTATGACTCCAGAAAGCTGCATGACGTCATCTGTGTACGGAAGACAAACTTTGCGGAATTGCAAGGAAGTGTTTTGCGACAACGGATGGACAGTATGTTTACAGGAATAAAATTTTTTTAGATCACTTCCATGGTGTTTAATCATTAGGTGTACAACTTCATTTAAGAATTTAACCAATTTATGGACTTTTAATAAATTCCTTATAAACAACATTCCCATTAAAGCTGATATTTACAGCACAAATCGACAGGCACTTGGAAATAGCATGTTCCTGCCACAATGAAAACAATTGGCTAATTCCATATCATTTCCAGCATGCATCTTGTCTTGTCACAATTTTTGTGACTCGCCTAAATCAATGGTGATATTCACACCAGCAAATAGAAGCTGGCTAAAAGGATGTCCTTGCAAGTTAATCTAAAATCAAGAAAACAAGCAAGCCGACTTTTCTTATACATTTCGAAATGCTTGAACACTTTTGAAACACAACAGAGCTTTTTTTCGATTAGAAAAAACGCAAAATTAAATTTATTTAAATCAAAGTAGTCAAATCTCAAGTGTTGTTGTAAGATATTGCTTTAGACTATAAAATTCACTTTGAATGAAGCAGCAAGAGCTCAACTTTTACTCAGGATTTCCGCAAATCCTGTGTTTAAAAGCAAATTACTCCGTGACAAAGGTGGTGAAGCACCAAACCAGAGGTCGGTAAGCTCTGCTCCAGTCCGTCCAAAACCATTCCCAGTTATTTATTATTGCAGGCGGCATAATTGTATTTGCTCCGGCGCTAGAGAAAGGACAACCCTACTTTGGATTTCCACTATTCCCTTTGTGTCTGTTTTGTAGCACTTGCAGATGTGTTCATGCAATCCTGGGATTCTGTTTTTTCCAATCCTTATAATGTTACTTTTCGTCAAACTGACTCTCTTCCTAGTGTGTATACTAGAACGAATCAGAAAGTTGTCTACGGGGTTTGTGCTCATGCGGTGGCAGATAGGTTTGTGTTGCGTAGTCACAGTGGAAGGGCCTACGAGAGAGATATCGTACCTGGGTCCGGTAAGTTCTGGGGCCCGGGAGGGCGAAAGTACGCGTGCTACGTTTTTCTGTATTCAAGCACAAAAATTCTAGTATAAGCCGGTTGCAGGTATAACAAATAACCGACTTCAACGTCTTAGCATGACAGCTGTTTTATCCATATTTGGATTATTAATTCAAAGCCGATACAAGTTTCTACTGGGGATCCAGAAGCTAAAAGGACCCGGTATCGGTCTTGGTAGTCCTGGTAAAATTCATCTGGAGGCTCTGCATTATGGTGCTGGTGTTTTGCCACACTTCACTGTGGGGTGCCTAGATGCTGAACATTCTGCAATGTACTTATTACCAAGAAGTTCTTTTGCAAGAGAAAGCTGCGCTCTTAGCTGATCACCCTTATGACAGTTTTTTTTAACTCGTCACTGGAACAAATCTCCAAGAAGATGCAACATCAGGTTTTTCATGGAACTACTTTGATTTGAATGAAGCCAACTCATCTGTGGCTGAGAGCTTCAATGCTGTGTGATTGTTGTATTCATTTCTTTGCCCGCTGTAACACATTTTTATCATTTTTTTTGTCTTTTATGTTTTGAGTACGATCGGCGTAATGACGTTCTTTTGCTAAACTCATCACTGAAACCTGATATTGCATCTGTCTCCAAAAATGCAACATCAGATTTCTCACGCGACTAATTTAATATTAAATAAAGTCAACTAATGTATTTCTGAGAGGTTTGATGCTATCTGATTGTTGCATCGACCCCATGTCTCTGCCCAGTACAACAGCATTCTAATATATGACCGATTATGCGGGTTTTGCAGTGTTCGGTTTGGTTCAGAATGCAAATTACAACGTGTTTGTTTCCCACTCAGCCTTTGGCAGTGGGTCTGACTCGCATGTGAGTTGCAAATTTAATGAACTAACACACTAACACGTGTACAAGTGTTTTGTCAAGCGTTAAAAGTAACAGAGCAATAGCGTTTTAACGTTAGCCCAGTGTGCATACATCGAACGGTCTCCAAAGCAATGTTCTGTCTCGGCTTTTCTGGCAAATTGCGTTGCGCGGCTAGTCTGCCTACCGCGCATGTCTTCAAGAAACTTCGCGTCGGACGGGTATGCAATAAACTAAAAACAGACCGTCTTTGGAAACTTTGTTTCTTGTGATCTAGTGCGGTATCCTAACCCCTGAAGTGGCGTGGTAGTTCGAAAAGGCTGTTGACCTCTGCATTATAAGGACTAGATATTATTCTATAGTTGAGATGTCATAACCCATCACAATAGCAACAGACGTTTTTCTCAATTTAGTTTCTTATGAAACTTGCAAAATGGTGATCATATAATAAACAAAATTTTGGTAACTTTTTAAACTTCTCCTTTCTCTTTTAGATGGTTGCCGGTTTGTAATCAAGAATGTACTACTCCAAATAGGGTAGCTGCCAGACGCGCAAAATTCATCAATTAAATTTCAAAGTTTTCCTCGATATTTCTGTGTTCAGACTGCGTGTATTTACAATATATCAAGACCACTCGCACGCGTTAGCTATCGTTCGAGGTAAGCTTCTTTGCATGGGATCACTTGCCTCAGAAATTTTTGGTATTGGTGCTAGAGTTCTTATGAAACTATAACAATAAAAATTTGAAATGAAATCCCAAATATGGAAGTTACTTTTGTCGCAGTCTTTAATAGCCAACCTGATGTTAAGTCAATTTCACAAATTTAATCCAAACTATAAAAGCCAAATATGTTGCAGAACCAGCCAACAGGTATAACACAGTTTTATCATTATTTTATCTTTTATGTTTTGAGTACGATCGGCGTAATGACGTTCTTTTGCTAAACTCATTATAAAAAAAACTTTTATTGTAAAAGCCAAATGTCAGCAATCTCACAGGTCATCCAACGTCGTTTTGACGGAAGTGTTGATTTTGATGTTTACTGGAACGACTACAAAACTGGTTTTGGAAACCTTTCAGGAGAATTTTGGATAGGTTAGTCTGACGCTTCTGTGCCAATTTTCAAAGAAAGCCTGGGCAATGGTATTGGATGATACAAGTGCATGTAAATCATATTTCTTTGTGGCAGACAGCTTGTTAAACAAATCTCAAAAATACAACATAACATGGATTGCAAAACTTCACCAAGTTTGTGGGTAAAAACATTTGGTTTTTCGTTAACTGTAATTCTAAATCTATTAGCAAATATGAAAGAAGATGGTTAATTTTTATTCAGAAACCCGCGTTAATTACAAAGCAATTTCTGATTCTTACGGAGATATTTTGAAACTACGTTCTATCAATAAACCACTAGCATCAACGCAAGTTTGTGCTATTAGCAATGTAAAAAATTTTCGTTACAGGCTTAGACACCATCCATGACCTCACAAAAGGAGGTAACTGCCGACTGCATGTAGACCTATGGGCTTTTGACAACACATACGCTTTTGCAGAATACAGGTTTGTTTTCATTATCAAACGTTACAAGTCACGTTTACAGAAGAGTTAAATATTTCTTCAATTTCCAAGGCAAAACGCTTTCTTTTTAGACAGGAAAAAATTATATTGATTGATTCATTGCTGAACATATCGTTGTGCTTCAGCTTCATGGATTTATTTTTTAACACAAAGTACAGCAAGTGCTTGTTGAACCATGCACAAATTGCTTAGAAATGCGTTTGCCTTCATTAACGCAATTCGAATGAACATAGCGGTTTCAAAAAGAAAACATTCATAGCAATTGAAGATTCTGATGGAAGCCATTGCTTGTGCCTCAGTACCATCGATAGTTGTCTTTGTCATAAATGGCTTTGCAGCGTTCATTAAAATTATTTACGTATTCAACTTTGAATTTTTTCAGAACATTTCAGGTTGAGAACGAAAGTGCCAATTATCGACTTCATGTCGGAGGATTTTCAGGCACAGCAGGAGACAGCTTCACTGGCAGCCACTCTCACCATCTCATGATGTTCTCGACTAGAGATAGAGACAACGACAACAGGTTGTGCTTGCAATAACTGTATTTCCTTTACTTTGTTAAAGGTTTTTCTATTGTAATTGACTATATCAAAAACGTTTTTTAGAGACACACAAAGAAATTTTTGACGATTAAGTTAATATCAGATTAAACTGCAGAGACTGCCGCGTAAAAATTTCCCCCTGCTGATCGATTCACCACACCTACAATTCTTCAGAAACGCTCGCTGTCCCAATGGAAGGGTTTTAGTGTTGCCTTGGAGACGAAAACGTTACTGAAGTATTATAGACAGAACCAGTGGTGCACCAAGGGATTCCCGTGCCCAGGGACTAAGTCAGTTTGGGCGCCCCCACCCAACACATTTGTGGCAGCGTACCGTATATATGCGTAGAGCGAGTTGGAATAAACGGGCGTCGAAAGCTGCCTCGCACCCCGCATATGTTTGTTTCTAGACCCATCTGGAAATTTCACATGTCTTTCACGTCAGGATCTTTCAATCTTGGAAATCATTAACTATCGCAGAATATCGAGTCTAATCGTTTCGCGTGAAGCTATCCCCACTTTGAAATATTGGTTACGACTGAACATTCAAGCTATTGTATTGCGACATTCGGCATCGCGGTAATACGTTCGACGTTCGAATTTTAGCAACTAGTGAAAGAAATGCAAAAACCAGGAAAAATGTTTTACCGATCATCTGCAAAATATGCATGAATTTTAGCACCAGAATTTTATGAGTGAAGAAATCTTCTGATAACAGCATAAAATTGGCCAGAGTTGCACATTGCTTCTTAAAGCACGGGATTCTCATAACCTTTAAACACGAAGAGAAGGACCCAAAGAAGGGCCAACCATTTTTTCAAAATTTGTGAACAGTTATAAAGCCATATGAACTCATGCTTACTAATATTTTAAATGGCCATGCTGCTTAATCACAATTGAAGCTCAACAGCAAAGCAAGTGGGCCACATGATGAAGGATCGTAAGAGAACAACTTAATTTCCATGTGTAGCCATAAACTCAGATACATTTACCATCCTCGATAAGTGCTAAAGCGATCAACAACAACCTGAACAAAACCAACAAACACGTCCCCCTTGTGGAAACACACTTGTCCGAATAAATAACGGGAAGTTAAGTATCGTAACAGTTCTCACCGCTACCCCTGCAATTGCAGCAAGTAACAGTTAGTCTGATGAATTTAAGTAACTTCACTCCACAGGCAAAATAAGCAAGGAATCAATTACAAATTGTAATAGGAAATCGATTTCACGTAAAACTACGCATCATCAGTCCTTACATCTTATTCAAATAGAATGTTTTATTTGAATAAGATGTAAGGACTGATGATGGGTATTTTTACGTGAAACCCATTTCCTATTAAAATTTTTATTAATTCCTTGCTTATTTCACCTATGGAGTGACGTTAATTGAATACAGATATGAGCAGGTTTGAATCATCGCAAAAGATGAAAGCAGAGTCCAATCGGATGATTCCTCTAAAGCCTATAGAAAACCTTCTAGAGCTTTTAATTGTCTGACGAATTTACTGTCACATAAATTAAGAAAATCTAAAAGAACCTAAATAAATTTTGTAATAGAAAACCTTCCAAATTTAGAAATTTTGTCAAAACCTGCAAACAATTTTAGTCACAAAAGTGAAGAAATCGTTTCTCATACAGGACACAGGGTGGCAACATTTAGTTTTTGCAAGGGGCCAAATCTAACCTGGAAAAGAACCAAAAAAAGCCAAAGGGCAAAAGAAAATTTTGCGGCCAACATGTGTTATTTGGGATCAACTATCTGAAATTTGGCCCCAAAGGGCTAACCTGACAACCTGTGGACGTTGGATTTCCCAACGTCCACAGGTTGCCAGGTTAGCCCTAACATTTGACGTTTGTTACTTATTACTTAACACTGTCACATCAATTTGGAGTCCCAAAAATACTGCGCCCGGGGCAGATGTCCCCTCTTGCTCCCCCTAGATACGCCATTGGACAGAACAGTGATTTTTAGCGAATTCACAAAAAACAACCCATTTCCGTGTTGCGTCAAAAGTTGTTAGTTTATTTGATGCAACATGAAATAACCGCTCAAACTGCGATAATGGACACAAGAGGAGGATGAAATGTTTTGTAACCGTCAAAGTGATATCAGCTGGGTTTTCATGGACAGCGTGAACACAACTCTCGTCTGACAGTAGTTATGAGAATGTCACGTTGTATTTTTCGATGTTGCGCGCTTTTGACAACCGCTACAATAATGAATCCAGACCTGTTGTTCGGGGGTAGCAGTCAGAAAGGAAAGCTTCAAAAGGTGAAGGGCGTGAAAATGAAAAAGCGTCATCAATCTATTTTAGGGGTGGTATTTTGGTAAAAAGCACAGACACAAATAGCTATAAAAATTCAAATGGTTTTAAGTGTTTTCTTCTTGCGCTACTAACCTTATCATTACCAATAACGATTGTGGTAATGAAGCTGCAGTCGAAACGCGGCCTATGTTGGGGCTTTTAAATCCTATATTATACTATTGTAAGTTGAAGTTATCCCCAGATGCTATAAACTGCGAGGGCATGCAGTCTAGTCGTTGTTAGAATGCTGGTCTTGTCTCTTGACAAAGCGAGCTACGTTTTCAGTTGCCAAGCCGAAACAAGACTGAAGCAAGGTTCACAATGTTGAGAATGTTGACAGATATGCTAGATAAAGTAACAATGACTTTATCAAAAAAGTGACTCGCTATAGGAGCAGTTCATACAACAGCACATAACAAACCGCCGTCCGCACGCAGACGGTACAAACGCAAAACTTTATGAAAACCGGTCAGATCAAATCAAATACACGTGAAAAGCGAGGAGTCAGGGTTGACAACTAAAGCTCAAGGTTTGCTCTTACCTTTCGAGTAATCACCCGACTGCAGGTCTCTGCTGTATTTTTTGTGCGATGATTCAAACTTGCACACATCTGTATTGAGGTAAACATCCCGCACAAAGGCGACACAAGTGAATTTATCTGCAATTTATTATGGGAAATCGATTTCACTTAACAGTACGCATACTCAGTCCTAAAATATAATGCAAATAGACATTTCAAACGCCTTCAAAATGTTTTGTTTTGAAAAAATCCTTTGAAACGCCTTGACAAAGTTGCAAGAGACGGATGTCTAGGGATCAAAATTCTCTCAATTAAGTGGTTGAGGAAATGTCGCACAGTGTTTGTAAATTTCCAGAGCAAAGAAAAACGTTTTCCAGGGAAAAATACACAAAAATATCAGATCAGATGGGATACCTAGTGTTAAAGAGCTGAACTGGCAAAAGTGTTGATTAAGGACGAATTGTAGATAGTATTGTAAAACGTATAAAGGAATAGTGGTTTTGAATAATAATATGGTGGTGAGCACTTTCATGTCATGGACATTATTTTTAGCAGATTTGAGAATTACTACACAAATCAAAGATGCTACATCTGTCTTGTACGGAAAACAGTAGTCTTAGCCTGTGCTAAAATTTGGTTAAGTTGCGCAATATTCAGGAAATAGAGTCTACTTGCAATTGCAACCGCGTTAGCACGATCTGTGCGTGTGTTCTTTGATCGCGCCACGTATCTATCTTTGTGTTCTTTCCAAAGTAACCATGTCAGCACCATTTGTACGAGTATTTTTCTTAGCACTATATAACTATGCGTGTGTTCTTGTTAGCGAAATATATTTAAACGTGTGATCTGGTTAGCGCCATGTACGCGCGATTGTGTTTCGCTGTGGACGTTATTGAACCGAAACTTTGTTATGCCGTGCAGAAAAATCAACCACATTTTGAAGTTGGTGCAAATCAACAGCGAACTATGAAAACAATTTGCTTAATATTTATTACGTTATATTAATTGCTTATTCAGGGACTCTGCAAACTGTGCAGTATTAGTAGGAAGAGAAGCAGGCTGGTGGTTCAACAACTGCTTCCATTCCTCTTTAAATGCGCCATGGGGAAGATCGACTGGCCAATGGAAAAATATTGTCTGGAAATCCTGGAAAGGTTTTTCTGAAGCGTTGAAAGCAACTTCCATGAAAATCAGATGTGACTAAGAAATGTCAAAAGAATAATTAATCAATGTATTATGTTGCTCTGCTTTCGAGCAATCATTAGCTTTACATCTTTCACCATTTTCATAGTTATCACAAGAAAAGTTGAGCAAACTGCATTTATCATTTCCTTCATTCAGTACACTTATAACTTAAGAAAATCATATACTGAAACAATCGCAAAAATACATTCGACAAGTAAAAGTAATGCAATCGCAAAATTGTTACAGATGTTTGCATTCTCAAGCAATCAATTAACAAAGAAAACTTTCAGTTCCAAAAATAATTTTATCGTGCTTAATTGTTCTTATTATGGGTCGTAAAACTACTTTTGCTACAACACACAAGCGAATGAATGTCATAATGCAAACAGTGCAGGGCTTAGGGGCCAAGCGAAATGTTACCACCGGCCAGAATTTTGTTATGATCACTTCACAGTTGAAAAATCAAATTGATGCCAGAATAAAAGGCACGCGACTCGAAGGCCGACCAACTGCAGAAAGTTCCTTATTCAAAGCGAACGTTGTTAAAAGAGAGCATTTGTTACATAGCAAGTGTTTTTCAGGCTGCTGTGCAAACCTGCAATTCACGCAGGCTCGACGGAAATTCTACGTCTCATCCGTCAAACGCAATGTGTTGATATCACCAAGCATTCGCTGCTGTTCGCACCAGTTCAGGTCGTTCGAAACATCTCGGTGTTAATGCTGCAGGGATTGGTTAGAATACTTGCATTACTTTTAGGAATAAAATTGTAACAAAATCCAATCAATTTATTACAAATTGTGACCCTGCGTCTCAATATTTTCCTGCGCGCGCCTTGCCCCACTGTAAAGACTAAGCGAACTTTCGCGAACAATGAATGCATAAAGTTTGCACTTGACAATACGTCATGGAGGTACGAGGCACAGAACAAAAATTTGGACACGTAAAGGATGAGTTAGCGCAGAATGCTGACGCACAGAAGTAGTCCGGGTTGGGAGAAGAATGCGTAGAACGCTTGTGCGCAAAAGCATGTCCCGCTGGTTATGTGAATCGCAATAATTGTTTATTTCCTCGCGCTTGATGTACATTCAAAGCGTTACAACAAGTAAATCGGGACCAGAATGAGAGAGCGACAGGCTGGAATGACCGGGTGAATACTCAGTTGACGAACCAACTGCACAGCTGTTGTGGTGAGAGGCACAATATATGTCAAGACAAAGGGGCTGACATACAGCTACAATGGCAAACGATGCATAGATACACCAAGACTAAAGGTACTGGCGTATACGTATACCTTACACAGCAGTGAAAGACAAGTTCGCAGTGGCAGATACGAACAAAGTGGGCTCTTGTAAGACAGAGTAGGGTGCGCAGCGTACATGATTTCTGGGTTTTTGACCTTTGGCATTGACGTAACTGACGGGGTCAGGGGTGCGAACATCCCGCCTGTCAAGCTAAATTTACAAAAATGTCCCGTGTAACTTCATGTTGGTATTTAGTGTTAATTGGGTGTTTAGTAAGTCCTTTTTTGTGCGTTTTTCGGATGATTTTCTGAGTCTGTTTCGCTTATTTCGGGCTGTAGTATAGCCATCCACATCAGTATTCACTGTTATTTCTCACCTAGTCTTCGAGTGTTGGCTGGTAGGCCTCTACAGCAACCAGTGGAGTGAATCCCTTTCAAATAATTTCTCCCCGGCTCAAAACTCTATTTCCGCCACTGCCCTTCGGACAGGCGACTTTCGTCACGGTTGATATCTTTTGATGGTTATGTGCGGTCCCATCTGCGATAGTGCGGCGCACACACTCAGCGAGTTGTGTACAGAGTTGCCGCTCTGTATTAACAAGTTTCCCCTACAGTCAGAATGAAAAATCCCTACATTTCCCTACACAATCTGAAACCAAAAACACAATCATCATTAGCTACAACGTCTAGCCTTGAAACAGGACATAATATGTATGTTGCATAATTGAGAGTGCAGGATGAAACTTACATGATATGTAAAACAAGCATCATTAGAGAAAATACCAATGCGTAACCACATGTCAATTTTTTTCAAAAAAATTTTCTCATTGTCTTCTAAAATTAGCTAGCACCTTTGGCAATAAATCTTAAGGGCAATCCTCCTACAATCTACAGCTAGTTGCAAGTCACAAGGAAAAAGTCTCATCAGTGATAGCATCAACAGCTTGAGAACTATCACATTTTTCAAAATACATTTTCATTGCTTTGCCATGTAAATGCACAAGTCTACTCTTTGGGTGACTTCAAAGTCATTTCAAAAATTCTCACTAACTTAATTATTGAAGAGGGGTCGAACTCATTTTTGCCACATTTTGTGCTTGTGCCAAAAATGAGTTTTACCCCTGTTGCAACTCTAGCCACTAGAAAACTTGGCCACACTGCAGTGCTTGCGTCAAAAATAACCTAGCACCGCAAGGATTTATTGCCTTCTAAATTGGAAAATGCGTTTGGCAAATGTACTAGTGAATTGTTGACGAAACACGTCCATAAAGTATCACACAAGGTAGAAACAAAGCGATAAAAATTCTAAACACGAAAATCCNTGCGGATCCCTAAAAAATAGCGATTTTTCCCGTAGGGATTCCCTACTCACTAGAAAAAACTAAAAATCTCTACTGTAGAGATTTTTCCCTTCGAGTGGCAACGCTGGTTGTGTACTCTTCGTTCTGCCTACAAAGTCGTGTGACTAAGCTGTCCCACGGGCGAGCTACTCCCTTCAGGCAGATGACCTGAACACCAGCTAAGGGAGTTTCGCATGTGTGTGGTCACCAGAGATGATCACGGAGCCGGAGTGCCGGAGTGGACTCCGGCCGGAGTNTGCATTTTAGGCCGGAGCAGGAGCCGGAGTCAATGTTTTAGGTTCGAGCCGGAGCAGGAGTCAATATCAACTTCTGGGCAGGAGCCAATCAAATTGTTTAGGGACTTATTAAAATATTTGTAATAATGCTTGCTGTTGTCAAACAGAATGGAATTAATTGAGACATGTTTTCTAACTAGCATCAACATATATCGCAAAAGTGTGACACTGGGTGGGAGCAACGAGCATTTCACCACTAATGATGGTTTCAGAAGTTAGTGCCTATGGAAAATACAGTGTGTAAGTGACAACGCTACGCAGTTTGGGAATTTAGGAATCCATGCCGTAATTATGAGAATGTAGAGCTAAGGATGTGAGTAAAAGCACAAGACACATGACAAAAAACAGACCATAAGGAAAGAAAAGTGTGTAAACCTAATATTTTCATGTTAATATCAACACTAAAATATTGAAGTTCGTTTGAATTAGCTAATGTTTAACTAGTGGGTTCGTTTAGCTTATGTCCCAGGCAGTTGTTACAGTAGCTACAGACTGGGTAACCACCCTAAACTAATTCTTGCCACAACGTCAGACTGTACCGTTTGTAAAGAATATTTATAGCACACGTTGACTAACATTTAAACAATTTCTCTGACAATAAGTGCACACTTTAATGGATGAGGAAACAATGCAAAAACTTACGTTTCAAATAGAAACATTAGTTTTGACAGTCCATTCAAATTGCTCATTGTAACATAGAGCGTTTGTTTTTAGAGTCATTTTTCCAGTTTCCAGTTTCAGCATAGAATTGTCTTCGAGAGAGTCAAAAACTGCTCCGGTTCAACAGCATGTTTCGCTGTGATTTATACGTTAAACTTATGTTTCTTTTAACCAGCCGTCCATGAGCTTAGACTCGTGAGGGTTTATTTTAATGTTTGTTCTTTTGTATCGCTCTAACAGTTTGTCCTACGCATAGACGTACTGGAAGTCTTTTCCAAGCCATATTTGGTGCTCAGGTCTATTGCATCAACATTTTAGCCTATGCGGAGTCGCTTAGAGCTCTTGTCTGGCTATATTTGACTTGGGTTCCATCTTCTGAAAATATTTCGCAATCCCGAGATGATGTTGTGTCGCTCCAAAGTCTTCTATCTTGTTTTACTCTCGTTATTATGTGTGGGTTTGTCGGTCGTTTATTCTTTGACATCTGTTGTTCACATACCAATATGTCAATCATGTGAGTTGGCCAACCATATTGGCTTATGTCATCTGTTGTCGTCTTTTGCAAGAGGCTCCTTGTTGGTCTGCAAGCTTCATTGCAGTCCATCTGCAACTTGTCGAATCTTTGGCCGTATTTAATGAAGCTTTTCTACAGAGTATTTCTTTTAGTGTTTGCTCTTCTTCTTATGCTTCGTGGTTTCGCAAAAGTCTATTGCTTGCTACTAGTTTCGCGTGTTTGTGCTTTGAGCTTTAAATTAGTGGCTCCTAACAGAGTGTTCACTTTTGCCACTGTTCTTCTTTGGCATCTAGGAATTCTTTCAAAGGTTTCATGACTTGTGACTGTTGTCCTTACAAACTTTTATATTTCAACTTCTGTTGTGGTGACGAAGTTACTTCAACAAGTGTGCCGAAATGACCTGTTGGAAGTAATCGTAATGTACATAGTACAGTAGACTATTTATTCACATCGTGCAGATTTTTAGTCTAGCCACCGCTTGCACAGTCCAACTTCTATATTTTCAGTATTTTGCACTCCAACTTCCATATTTTCAGTTCAGTATTTTGCAACCATACTGAACAAATTTGGGTGTTTGCGCTGGTGATANTTGCAGCTTTAATTGAAGGTAATAACCTACTAGGCTATATTTTTTGTAGCTCTATTGGCTAANAATAAATTCAAAAGGGATTGTAGCCTAAGTTATGCGTAATGTTCATCTGATTAACTTTTTTGTAGGATTTGCTTGCATATTCATTTTGACGGCTCAGTTTGGCACGGTCATAGTTTAGAGTTTTGTCTGAACACATGGTTAAAGTACGATTCAATATTTGTGAACAAGTGATCAGCTCCTGATCTTGGAGATTTAAAATGAGTCTTTTGTGAAAATTGAAAATTAGCGTTCAATTCAAATGATTGTCATCTATCTGGTTAAATGTTGAAGCTTGAATTACTTAACTTGTGTTTCAACGGTTACCACTTCATAACCTGAATTATAGTAGAACCTATAGCTTTAAAGATGTTTATTTCATAAGCAGCGTCTATTTTGCCTCATGAGGCAAAAAGTGTTATGAAGTTATTTTTTAAGGAGCTGAACCTGAACACAATTGTTTAAAGTGATCACATGACAAGTTCAAAACACATAACAAGTTTGGAATGCACAGCTGACCGTAATGTCTAATTTAAGTGTTGGCAAGTTCGAAGGGGCTTTTTGTCTACGTTGTGCAAAGAATAGGCTAAGCCATAACTCCAAACCTCAACATGTTGTATTTCTCTGTATTGTGCTTGTCACGTGACCACTTCAATCATTTGTGATCAATCAAAGGCAAAATAGCCACGACATATATTTTACCTCATGAGGCAAAATAGACACTATCTTTTTGATACGAGTTACTTGGATGTTTTCGGAGTGTTAACAGGAGTCGGAGTTGAAGTTTCAAAATTTTTCGGAGTCGGAGCAGGAGTCTTAAAGCCGGAAGCAGGAGCGAAGTCGGAGTCTGATAAATGTGACTCCGCTCATCTCTGGTGGTCACGCACAGATATGGTGCGATGACTTCCGTGTGTTCGGGTCATACCCACGATTATATAAACGGTACTTGCGGCCTGCCCGCCTTGTGCTCGACGTTAACGTGTGGGTGGAAAGCACAAGTTCACTCGCGGAGCCGCCAATGAAATGCAGCATTTATTACGGTGGTCACCCAGCTGCCGGCTCCTTGCTCAAGCGAGCGGTGATGGGCGCCACTTAACCACTCGTGACACTGCTAAGTGAGCAGAAATGTGGTTGCAATGAAGCTGACCTTAAATTTCTTTGTTGGTTTCTCGACATGAGGACAAGTACATCGGGGTTCACACTGAAGTTGAATGAAACATTGTTTGTAAATATCGTGTGGTTGATTTCATTGAAAAGCTGGCTAGTTTGCAATACAATTCGCTTGTCTGTTATTTTTTGCAATGCACACTCGGCAATTATACATTTGTAATTTATGGCGGAGAAGAAAAAAATGTCCGCTGGTTTGTAAGAGAGGACTTTGAAAGAAATGTTGACAACCACTGTGGTAGTTCTAAGGGCATTTGATTTTTCACATTTTACAGAAGGAATTGTTGAATCGAAGGATCTAGTACGATATTAAAATTTTTTAGGAATACTTTGGGAGTTTGCGTTACGTAGAACTAATTCAAATAATGATACAATAACGGTCAACCGATCGATCCGTTGAAAAAACATTTATTGTCTCACAACAGAAGGCCATCCACATGGAAACGAAAATATTTTTAACCCAGCAGCCACCGAAAACCGATTTTCAGGCAATAAAACCATTAGAAAAATGAACATGAAAACTTGCACAAAATAACAAAGAGAGGTTCGGTTTGAGTTATTGAGAAACATTTCGTGGGTGCCATTGCCCCTCCGCCACGTTTTTTGCGTCTTGTAATTGTTGTCATCGAGGCATCATGCTTTGTTGATATGGCCTTCACCACTCTTTTACCTTTCCAGGCCAGAACCATAACTTTGCCGTTGTCTCTGGCAGTGACATCGCCACTTCGCATCCTGCCTGGTTCCCGAATTTCAAGAGGCTCGCCTCGGTGTTTTCGAAGAGTTCCAACGGTGTGAACTTTTTTATCCAACAAAGATTCACTCAAAGCAACACTGTTGTAAAAATTATCCATGTAAAGTGAATGCCACATTGACGTGCACGCTGGCNNGAGTAGGGCAGT
>JGI24021J15306_10001477_pt1 | contig 23121 bp, 19 predicted proteins | sample Ectturendosymbi1_FD_15306 | JGI IMG/M metagenome (IMG submission 15306) | reverse complement strand
TGCCAGCTGAAACACTCTTGAAAGGAATGGAGCAGGAATGCAACTTTAACTTTATTTCAAATAGGTGGGCCAAGCTCGCCACCAGGTGTGTGTGGGCCTCGCCACTTTTGCCAGGATTACCTAAACAACACCTAATATCTTTGTGGCTTTTGTGAATTTCGATTTTCCCTTGCAACTTTACAGCTTGGCTGTGAAACACCAGCAACGGTTAAGCACTGAACACAAAATACAAAAATTCTTAAATAGTAGCCTGCAGTAACCGCAAAGCTAACACAATGTAAACATAGTATGCTGTTTCTGTCACCAGGCATATTCAACTGACTGCAACCTTTGATCCACTGGTGTGATAACAACGCAGTATTTATCGTTACCGTTTCGAGAATGTAGGCAAACCCGTTTTGAGAATGTAGGAAACAAAATCAAAGTGTATACACTCACATTTCTGAAAATTTTCAGAGTGGTACACGGACAAAAGGACAAAGATGCCTTAGCAATCCCAATATTTTAAATGAACTCCCAAGTTTCGGCAATTCCAGCATATTTGTGGTTAAATACCAATGATTCTCGATCAGATTGCCTGCCTCAAGATAAATCTTGTAAGGAGGTACTTAACCAGCAGGAGAAAGAAAAATTCAAACAAGTCTTCTTAAAAGTGGTTAGAATTCAAAATTTCATCTTTATTCTTTCAAAGTTTCTGCAGACGTCAAATTGTTTTGAAATTTTTGTGAGTGGGGGAAATGCCACAAATCCCCCCTTCCCCCGGTTGTGTGCCAAGCCCAACGGATTGTGTTGCTATGATTAACTCTATCAAACCCTAACCACGCAACTTCCACAACATTGCACATGTTAAACGAAATACCATTTTGCGTCACAATTGTGCCGACCCCACGTGAATGAAAACAGCTCCACGAAAGTGAATGCAATTCACATGAAAGCGAAATATTTCCAAACACCAATTCCATCTTGACACAGTGAAAAGTATGGGTTGTTGATAGCCAACTAGTTTTGTCAAAATCTTCTTACGAAAAAGAAAAGTTTTTTAAAATCGAACATCTGCCAACCGATTGGTGACTGCTGCCTAATCCGTTTTTGTGGTAGCTTGTGGACATTTTGTGATTGTGGTGTAAACAAAACAATGTTATGCAACTACTATTACGAGTGTAATGTCCATCTGTAGCGTGAATAGCGTGAGAACTATTCAATGCGGAATATGCAGTTAGTAATAGCGAGGTTTCGGCACCAATTGCACCTAAAGTAAGATAGCAGCGCCGCAAATAGGTGTGCATCGGCGTTTAGGGCTTGTACCTGATGGCAAGGTGTAACAGCTAGCGTAAAATATACTTTGCAGAATATTCCCAACAAAGTCGTTCATTTTAATGTTCACATTGAATTTTCCTCAGACTTATTGCAAATATTTCGGTAACACCTGTAAACAAAACATCTTGGATATGTCGTTGATATTATTTTTATTGGCCATGATTTCCTCTGACTGATCCTCAAAAGCTGACTTTTCAACTCTACGTTGATTTATGACTACCTTGTCATAAGCGAAACACGCACTAAGCCCAAACCTAAAAATATTCAGACAAATAGGCACTGAGCAATATAATCCTCACCAGTGTTTTTCAAGCCGTTTTTGGATGTCAAAATGACACCCTAAAATTTTGCAATGACACCCTTAATTCTGAAAGCCTAGATATGGTTTTGCCTTGTATGGAAGTAAAACGAATTGAGGAAAGCATGTTTTTCTGTCCGTGGCTACTGCAATCGATGACTGCAATTGTAAGTTAGGTATCTGTGCTTTGTCGAGGGCATCGCCTCGCTTCGGCCCCTTACTGTACTGCCGCAGATTTGTACAGTGCGGTGTACAAAACTGCGAAAATACTTTGCAAAAAACACTACAATTATGTACGTATTTCACTGTTTCACCGTTGCGATTGGCTTGCCTGGCGATGCATCAAACTACAACAACGACTAAAGGTCGGCAGTTGCAACGCGCATTCAAAACACGGTGGTTGTCGAGTGAGGCAGCAGTGAGAATAAGGAATGAGATTTTGGCTGTTTGGGCCGCACTGAAGCAGCTGTCAGAAAAAAAACATGCAACGTGCGTTGTTTCACTGCGACTTATGAAAACAAAAAATTTCAACATGCTGCTTCCCTTTTGTCAACATTGGCACCTCACCTGACAGAACTGAGCAAAGTTTTTCAGGCGGGTTATTCTTTGCACAGATGAAAGCTTCCGCAGAACTGTGCATCAATAAGCTCTCTGATGCCGCTGCTAAATCCGAGCTTAAAGCTAACTGCGAGAAGTTTGATAGTGAATTTGGGGAACTTAGAACGCCGGATGGTTGTGACTCGAGTGGCATGGTGATTTGGAAGGGCACCGAAAGATTGGCAAAGTGATCATCTTCATGCACAAAAAAGGAGACAGGAGTGAATGAACCAACTATCGCGGCATCTTTTTGCTTAACCTCCCAGGAAGAGTGCATGTCATGATGCCACGAAAATAATTGAACCAAAGCTGGATGATACACTGTGCAGTTTTCGTTGCTGTCGTAGCACTACAGAAAAACTTTCCACTCCAGAAAATTTTGGATAAATCCTGGGAGTATGCCAAAGAAGTACAGAGAGGTTTTGTCGAACTCGGGAAAGTATGGAAAGTGTATTGCCGGGTTCCTCGTGAATATTTCTGTGGGTGTTGTAGGAGTACGGTGTTGACTGGTTCATCTTGCTGGCCGTCAAGTACTGCAACTGAATTCCTGCTCAGAAAATTGCGTCCGTGTGGAAGGAGGTAAATCCCAACCGTTCAACGTTGGTGCTGGACCCCGACAATAGTGTGTGCTGTCACCACTCTTCAGTTTGTATCAGGGCTCTTTGCGCAACGGCTGGTGGACCAGACCTGTGAAGCCATTTCACCCGACCGCAATGCATTTTACCAATAATTAAAAATATATATTTTTGCAAAAATCGGTTGGTTTGGTAGAATGGAGCATGTCCCGAAAAATAACATTGCGCAAGATGTCCGGCCCTCGAACTGTTTTGCAATAGCTTATGTGGTCCTCATCCAAAACGTTTGGACAACCCTGGTCTATATGAATTGGATAGCCAGTCATCGGCGCTTCGGCGAGGGTGTCCCTGTTGGGAACTGCAGGATGAATCATTTGCTTTTTGCGGACGAATTGGTACTGCGTGCGTGCATCTTCTCAACAGGGTCTTCAGCACACATTTGATCGATTTTCTGCTGCGTGCGACCGAGCAGGAATGAAAATCAGCACAAAATGATTGAGGTATTGCGTCTCTCAAGACAGCCAAGGCAGTGTATTCAGCTCGTGAGGGAAAACACTCTGCACCAGGAGGAGACGTTCAAGTACCTTGGGGTAGTATTCACGAGTGACTGAAGTCGGAACAAAGGATTGATACACGGATTAGTAAAGCTAACGAAGGTCTCAGCAGGGCCGAATCCAACCAGTAAGTTAGGGGGGCGATTTCAGTAATGTTTGGCACTCAAGTCTCATTACGATAAGAGAGATGAAGTATACTTTACAACACTGCTTTGACAAAACAATAGACGACAGAATGGGCTTATATCGCGAATGTTGGTTTCCGAATTGTAATAAATTACGGTGAATAAAGATACTTTCGCAGGTTTTAAGGGGAGCGATCGCCCCAGTCACCCCCCTTGGATCCGCCACTGATTCTGCGTGAGCTTTATTGCTCCGTGGTGACTAAACGGGTGCTTTCAAAGACCGCAAAGGTTTCAGTTTTTAAGTCGGTCTTTGTTCCGATCCTCACCTGCGGTCATGAATCTTAGGTGATGACTGAAAGAATACTGACAAAAGAACAGACGGCAGAGATGGGATATTTGCGAAGAGTCCACGGTGTGACACTTCGTGACAAGAAGCACAGGTCTGAAATCCGTGAAGCCCCGAATGTCAAGCAACTTCTCCGAATCGAGAGATTCCAGCTGTGTTAGTTCGGCCATGTTCATCCAGTATGTCCCAGAAAAGAATAGCGAGCTAAGTCCTTTGGGCTACAGTATACACCCATGGGAAAGCGGCCCAGGTGCTGGCGTGACGATATCTCCGACCTTGCCTGGTCCCGTCTTGTTGTGGAAACAGCAGAACTATCTAAGATTGCATTCTGTTAATCTGGAGATATGTCTGGTCCTCCTAGGGCTGCTACCCCGTCACGCTTCCCAAAGAAAAAGTGAGCACCAAAATAAGTGAATGAATGAGTATATCAGTTGAAAGTTTTTTTATTACCCAATTTTTCAATATTACCCAATTTTTTACTGTTTTTTTTATTACCCAATTTTTCAATATTACCCAATTTTTTACTGGTCATGAATTTCTGGGATATCTTTTCACTAATTTCAATTTTGAATACCTTCTCTCGCATGAAGGGCTGTTGACGGGAAGACTTACAGCCAGCAGTTGCAATCAAACTCAGATTTTTAAGTGGCTACAAATGAAAAAAAATGTTCGAGCGATATAGGTAGCTTCCACGCTTTCCGAAGCAAATTCTTTGCCAAGTTATTTCAAGTTTTAAATCGTTTTAAAGAAATGAATACGATTTGCGAATTCCTGGAATTGCGTTATATACGCAGAGTTGTTGACGTCAGTGGGTAAGTGAAAGCCATCAGACTTTAGCATCATCTGCTGGAATGTAACCGCTTCACCGGTTACTTTGACCAGTCGTCAGTTGCGTAGCAACCCACTGGCTACTCTGGATATTGCCAGGGGCGGCACGTTCCAGGGGTAGGCAAAATGTAGTCGCCTATTTTTTGTAGAGATAATTGAAAAGAGGTGACGAATTATTTAGGCTAATTAAAATTTTAGCTTTCTTAATGCCGTCAGTTAAGTCGCACGTCCCATTGGAATCTTCTATGGAAAATGAGGGCGACACAGCCAATATTATTAGCGCCATGGTTACAGCCATGTCATGCTCACCACCGCTTTGTCGCTACCCATCTCTCAACATTATTGCGTAACAATAGTCATTATTTCAGGAATCTATTCCAAACACGCCTACTCTAGACATCTGCAGCATGGTTTTTGGTCAAGGTCAAGGTCCAGCAGTTCTCAAACTTTTATGAGCCGTGGGCCCCTTCTTAGTTTAACTGGAGAATACTTACTCAATCCTGACACTTGGGTTATGCAGTATCACGGCAAAGCTACCTAGGGAGATCTCTGCTCGAGGCTCCAGTGAACCGCTCCGTGACCCGCAAGGGGGGCCGAGGGTCCCGTTTGAGAAACCCTGGTCCAGGCACTACAGTTGCAGCTGGACTTTTTGAATTATTTGCTGCAGTTATTTAGAAAGCTCTGAAGTAGATAAGTTATAGTTCTGTGCTTTATAGATGGGAAAGGGAAGTTGCTCACTTGACTAATACTTTCGCTCATCCGGTGGAGAATGTTTTAATAGATTACTAAAAGGCTGTTAATCTAAGGGCGTTAATGTACGCAGGTTTTGCTGAGAAAATGTGAGCGCTGTGTTGCAACGTTGGGCACCCAGTAATGGAAAACCTTGTGTACCAATTGTTTTTAGTCTGGTGTCGTACAAATGAGCTAAATTTCACCCTGTTAATCGCAGTAACGTTTACTATAGTCAGGCCCGTCGCCTGGATTTTGTAGCAGGGGAGTCAAAAATCACAAGTGGGAACATTTTTTCAATACAATATTAGATGTATGCAGCAACCGCTACGAACAAAATCGCTTGCGACATGTAAACTTTATTCACATTTAATGCGACCAAGAAAGTTATACAGATATGAACGCCAAACCAACCGAATAACGCAATTTGCTCTATTGCAATTTGGGCAAGGCAAATAGCATATTTTGGTAATCATTAAAACTTCTATCTCCTTGCAGATTGTCCTCGCGTTTCACCTTTGCCCCCGACTCCTCTTTCATGTCGCACAAGCTACAGCATATCAGGCGATTCGCTATACAGCAGAAATGAGCAAATAGACAATACAGTGTGGCAATTGAGGCACAATAGCAGAAACATTGTCATCCTCTGAATTTCTCGGCCTGATCCGATAGTGATAGATCATAGCTTAAGAGTTAATTAGTCAACGCAGGGCCAGAGAACTATCAAAACAAAGGTCTTTTGGAAGCACCACCAGTTGGTGCTGGCACGAAGAAATTGCGAAGAAGTTTTTCTTAAAAAATGGTTCTACAAAACACTTCAGTATGGGGATAGAATTTTGAGATCTTGCTTATTACACTCAAAATTGGAGTGTGGGTTGTATTGTTTTTGCTGTAACTTGTTTTGATTGGGTAATCATTGTTCTTTATTTGGTGCAAGAACTTCGATAACTTTTTTGGATTTGCTTGGCTTGAGACTGGCGTAGACTATTGCATTTCTTGCCTATTAACAAAAGCGCGAAATAATTTCTTTTTTGCAAAATGATTAGGCCTACAGTTGTTGTGGTCAAGTATATCGATCAATTGTGTCAATGTAGATTAATTATTGTAGTTGTTTTTCTTCCTAGGCACACTTGCTATAGTTGCATTTCCCCTTCGTTAATTTCTTCTTTTTTGTTTTTGTTTCGGTTTCCTGTCATTCATTTCGAAAATTTTTGTTTGACTGTTAATCGTCTCCGGAGTGGAGTGAAGTTGACGTCGGTCATACTAACTCCCGTACACTAGAAATCGTGTGTTTGTTCGAAAATACTAATAGTTGAGTAAATGCTAAAAAATCGTAGTTTTTACGCTCATGTATATTGATTTGTTGTTGCCTTATAAACTTTTTTTAGTTTGGAAACAGTTCAATTTAAGGTTTTCTGTTTATAATAGTTGTTACATGTTCGAATACTCTGCTGATATCATCATGTTGTAGCTATTACCAGCTGCAGTTGTACGTTGGGTCCCGCGGCATTGTGTTTGGGGAGGTTAAGCAGTCAAAAATTTACGCTAAATTTGGCCAACGTTCTTGCAAAAACGTCTTCAAAAATAAAAGATCATACCATGGCTGACTGAGCATGATGACGTCACAAATGTAACATCACTGCTCGCGCTAGGGGGCGGCATTTTCTGCTAGGGCCAGGGGTGGCAGATTGTGTTCCTTCGCCACTGCTAATCGTGTTGGATAAAACTTACTGTAGTAAAACAACGAAACGTTGCACCGAGCTTTTTTGGGCCACTCTTAATCTTTACATCCTGCTTTGATATGACGCTCAAACTTGTTTCTGATCAGGACAACGAAAGTACAGTCTACACATATCTCAGTATAGAACACGGTTGCGCAGCACAGCTCTAATTCAGCAGGCCGAAGAAAATACAGTGATGTTAGACAGAATAAAAAATCTAATGGAAGACTTCNACTTGACTACTGATGCCGCCAGCATGTTNCTGTGNAACAGCTTCGTGAAGAGAAAAACGANCAACGAACCTTACAGGAGCGTTGGTCACAAATACACGAAGCTGGAACGCTATGCAGAAAAGATGGGTGACAAGCAATTTGTGTCCCGCATTTGACAGCTTTAGAAAACTTGATTCATCGAGACCTTGCGTGAGAACATCTCGATGCGCTGACGATAGTGATTGGTCAGCCGCGGTTCCAGTGCCCCTGACGAAATTGGAATATACAGTGTTGTATTCGCTGCATCATTGGGTGAGTCGTTTCGGGATTCCACGTGTAATCGTGCGGGCATATTCAACAACATTTCGTTCAACACGATGGAAAACATTTATAGAAACCTTAGGAATCATCGATATGCGTTGCTTTATAACCCAGTTTCCCATGGAAGAATCACGCAGCTACCGAACTTTAAGGAGATTGCTACGTGCACAAGCCCAATTGTGGGCTTGGCGGTTGTTTTTGTTTTTTGTGGCTTTAGCGGTAAACACGCACCTGGATGCATATTTACAAAATGCAGCCTTGTTCGCGAAATAACACTGGCTATGGATACTTCTCGCATGGCGCGGTTCAAACAAAACGCTCGGTTTGTCGCTCAAGCGGCAACGACGTTGTAGCGCAGCGGTTACGTTTAAGATCTGCTGTGTCATAGGTATTCGGCTCGGCCCTCACCTTGGTGACACTCGTTATGGTAGTAGTGGTTCCACGTTTCAATTCAATACAAATCTTTTTCTTTTCAATCTTCAGGTTTAGGGCAGTGGTTTCCGCGGAACCCTAGGGTTCCATAGACAAATCTAAAGGGTTCCGCGAGCTATACTTTCCAGTTTTAAGCAAAAAAATGCTAGTATGTCCTTTAACCCTTCGGACGCGTGGCAGCCGCTATATCGTTTTGCGAGCTTGTTGTTGAATTGTTTATGCTTTATGCTTACGTTTCTTGTGCATAATTTTGTTTGCAGTACGAAACCTTAATAACGGCAATTTGGATGAAAAAAACGTTTTTGTTTGTTTGGCAGTTCTGGCGGAGGTTCTTTGTCTACTTGAAATAAACTTGCAGTGTTCCGCAGACAAAAAAGTTTGGGAACCACTGATTTAGATGTTAGCGTGAGGGGTACGGTTAGGTTTAGGTTTTGTGCTTAGGTTTACCTGAAACCTTACCTGAAAAGGTCTGTGACAGGATAGGAAAAGGGATGTTTAAGACTTGTTTTGGAATAATTGAATCTTCTTTTGTTTCATCCATTATTTTTGATCAAGCAAATTTTTATCATGCATTTAACATTTGTATAATTCATATTCGCAGTTTCACCAATATATGAAAGTGCATGCAAACAGAAAATGTGGACAACCCCTTTCATTTTGTGTTTTGCCGTGATAAATGCGGATAAGTGTTTATTCGATTCAAAACCAAACCACAATACCGTACCACAAATATTCAAAAATCATCTGTTAAATTTTTACAGTTATTCTTTGATAACATCGCCACTGTAGGTGTGTAATATGCATGACCTAAGATGTAAAGGCAGTTTGGTGCAAAGAAACTGTATAAGGTCAGGTGCCGGTATATACGAATTTAGCTATATTTTTTGTGCAGAAATATGTAAAACAATTTCATGCACCATATTACAAAAAATTAGTGGTCATGTGTCTTTACTCGACTTTTATGTGAGTCATCTTTGTTTGCCCCGTAAATATTTTGCCTTGCTGCAAACATAAAAAAATAATAATAGATGATACTTAAAGTTAAGGCTATCTCATTCATAGTAGTACTTGAATATTTTCCGAGTTAATAAATTCTAGTTTGGTTTATCGGAATATATACCTTCAATCGGCCTTGCGATCAACTTTCAAACAAGCGATGTCTTAAAAAACTGTTCGCGTGAATTAGTGTAATCGCTAATTCTCTTCCATTCTACCAGTTTACATCACAATAGTTTAGGTGAGTAGGGAATGAGCAAATGACATCACACGAAAATGATATGTTCATAAACAGAAGTATAATCTTTCTAGGCACATAGTGAATGAATATATTCATAAACAGAAGTCTAATCTTTCTAGGCAAATAGTACGGTAATATATTTATAAACAGAGGTCTAATCTTTTTAGGCAAATAGTGAGTGAATATATTTATAAACAGAAGTCTAATCTTGCTAGGCAAGTAGTGAGTGAATGTGGCATAACTGCAAATTTGGAACAAGAGCAGGCAACTACTGATTTGAATAATGACACGTTTGTTGTTTTGAAGTAAACAGGCCTTTTTCAAAATTTTTAAATGTGCAAGATTTTCAAGTCAGTGTCATTTCACATAATATTAATCATTTTCTAATTGCGGAATATCGTAAACTGAATTAGCTGTCAGCTACATTCAACGGACCGGTTTAAAACCTGACATTAATTTGCGGACCGGTCTTTGAAACGTGATTATTCAAGCTTCGCAAAACTTTTTCTCAAGTTTGAAAGCAAACTTCTGGAGCGGATTTTATCTCTTTATGAAGAAAACTCGATCAAATTTTTGTGGGGATCCCTGGCCCCAAACGTTTATTAATTATTGAAGAGTAAACTGATATTTTTGACTAACAGTGAAAAAAGTTTGAGAATCGTGAAGCCTAGCCAAAGGCCAAGAGTGGGATTCCCCATAAAGATGCAAATACGGCAAGTTTATCAAACATTTTCAGTTTTCTAGACATTTGGCCTTAGTTCTGCACCACACCGGAACACGTTGCTGACGTACCGACACAGGGCTACAGGTTGGTGGTTGCCGACCTTCAACTAACAAAGATTGCTTAAATTTCATGTCATCACAAGTGTTAGCATCATTACAACCTTCTAGAATGTATGCTTTTATACATAAACATATGGATTTTCATTAATTTGATTTTTTCCATAATGTAAAAATGGAAAGTACTTTAGCGAAAAATTAGCAAAAGATTTTTTATATCTACAGTGTTCATATCTAAACCAAATATTTTTAAGCAGCCTATTCAGATCAGAATCTTTCCNTTACAAAACNCAATCGGATATATCATCTCAACTAAACATTGAACTGAATGCTGCAAAATGCCGTTTTAAATGTTCATTGTCAAATGTCCAGTTTANGTATAACCGTCAATAGTTTTCAGATGTTTGAAACAGGTCTTGAATTTCCTTGATCACTAGTGCCACTTGATCATCATCATAATTTCCGCTTTGATCTGAATGAATGTACCTGCAAAAATAATTTTGGGTTAAAATGAGGAAACTGGAATGCAAAATTGCAGCATTGTCTACTGACACAATTTTTAGATTTGATTATGAAACAAAAAATACCTGGAATTATGCAATGTGCTAATTCGTGTCAGGTTTCAACCAGTAAGAATTTTAGGCCATTTAACCACCTTCACTCCTAGTAGCAAATGTTGATCAGTTACAGTATACATGAAAATGAAGTATTTAGTTCACCCAAGAAAAGCGTAACTTGGCGAAATAATTTTTGGGTCATTCTATATATGTTTCAAACAAGTGACATTTGGCAAATTAAGAACTTGAGTTATTTTTTGGACAAAGTCATAAGATTGTTTGACTAAACTGCTCTGTCTCGTGCAGCAACCAAAATATATGGTTTTACTAAGGACAGCAATTACGAACTGGAAAAATGAACTTGAGTTAGCTTTAGATATACAGTATTTTTAGCATATAGCTGCACTTAAACTTTTTATTTGAGCGACAGGCTACACATACCATTGCCATTGTGATATTAGGAGCATGCCTAGTGCGTGCTTAATACATGTTTTTTCGCTCAGGCTAACGCTTCTTCCTTACTAAAAGAAATCAACGCACATGGAATGGAGATGAAATGGTGTATTTGCAAATGAAAAGCGCATGCAAAATTTGTGGCCTTCATTACGGAATCACGGCTATGATGTTAACCTTCAATTTTCATGTGCAAACATAAAAGTAAGCAGATATAGAGATGTTCAATCACTTTTTGAGCGTACTAAGTTTTTAAATGGCTTAAAGTTTCGAAATCAGTCAAGTAAGTTCACGCTGGACCACGGAAGCATGTTTTTCGGCACGATTTTTGCAATAACTCGCGAACAACTAAAGCTATTTCGATATGCAAGACATTGCAAAAAAGGCTATTGACAGTGCATCTTTGAGGTGTTGACGACGTATTTGTGGGGTCATTTGTGACGTCATATTGGGGGAAATATAATTTCAGTGTAGCAAAGAAAAGCAGTGGTTATGTTCAAAGACGTGTGGAAGGAGATCCAAATACATTAGAAAAATTAATTCTACATAAAAATGTCAGTTATGATCGAAGGTTTGTTAAAAAATCTACAATAAATGTACCATTTTGTGGAGTCCACAGGGGGAAATTATCGATTCTTTCAGGGTGTTAATATCGTTTTTTGCTTTCAAAGGCCCATATTCGGTTCTAAACACAAAAAATCACAAAATTGCAGATAATTGCAGAAAGCATGTAAACATCCGCGTCTAACAACAAATTTTAATTAGAAACATCAGGAAGAAGAAAGTCATGGCAATTTAAAATGTAAAATGTTGATGAAATATTGACGAAAATTTGACAAAAAGATTAAAAAATATTTCGAAAATTTGTCGTTTTTGGTTTCTCACGTTATTTTGATAGTCCACTCCGAAATCAACTATTTTGCAACGGTTTTGGCTTGAACCCGAAAAATCGCTTCATTCAAAATTTCCAAAAATGCGTTTTTTCGTCCACAAATTCTTTCCCTCCAAAAAAATGGTACGTGACTTTTTTATAAAGAAGGTAAAAAATTGCTGAAAATCACTTCAGAAAAAAACTCATTATCTCACAAATTTGTAAAGTAAAAACACACTTTGCGGTTTGTTGGAAAGATGACTCGACAAAATTTCTTGCATTTTCTTACTTGTCGAGGTTGCTTCAATGGTTCGCGAGTTATAGCGAAGATTACTCCGAAATGCCGATCTATCGGCTTCTGCAGTCCCTTAAATGTTTTCTCTATTTTTTACCATTTTNTGGTGAAATCACGCCATAGAATGAGCATCNACCATTGACCGAACGTTTAGGATTTTAATTGNACCAGATCACCTTATCCAAATCAATTTAGTATCTAAATCAGAGTACATTAACTTAGGCAAAGAATCCATTAATTTTATCCAGATGCTGTCTGCAAACGTTGCACGCCGCAGTCGTAAAGATTATCAGGAGAAAAACACATGAAACACATGAAAACACAAACACATGATTTTCATGTAACGTCCAAGTATTACTGTGTATATGCATTTAACGCAGTTGAACAAAATGTTTGCAAGAAGTAGAAACGGAAATAGAAGGCTGAAAGGAAGGAAATCATCTTGATCAAAACAACAACAAAAAAAACTTCAAACCTTGATGAAAGCATACTCGGTAGAAAATATTTGAAATAAAATAATTCAAAAGACACTTGCCATGTTATGAGGTCCTTTGCAGAATCTATGCGGATTTTATTTAGTTCAGATCTAGNAAGTGGATAAGATTNCCTCAAAGGGAAATTGGTAGTTTTGTTCCTCATTTTTCTTGGACTGCCTTCGTGGTAAAAAGTTTCCCCAAATATTGCTTGCAACTTTTCGGTCATNTTGAGTTCAAAAGCAATAAAAATGCATGCTGCTATTGGAATGACCCTGCTTTGCTCATATTCAGGATCTGCTACGCTATGACTTTTAACCATTTCTTTCAGCAATCCCATGAATGCATGTCGGTATTCTTCTTCAGTGTTTCCAAAGGCATTTTGAAGAAAAGTAGAAAAGAATTGAAAAGCAGGCTTGCGAATATCCTCAAGACGATTTTTTGTGTAAAATCTTTTTTATTCTGGATTTCTCTCAGCGTTTTTGCAGTGCCTTTCGTCAAAAAGTTTACGATAATATTTTCGCATGTGATGACGTTCCTGCGAAGGAGTTTCTACTTCGATGAATGTGTCTGTAAACATAATGAATGCTGCTTCCTCTTCTCCGTTTAATGTCAAGACAAGAGCTGTTCCAGGGGATAGGGCTTCGCGATTACGAGACAATGCAACTAAAGCTCGCAGAAGTTGGTTGCCCGTCAAATGACCAACTTCACAATACTTCCATGTGAATTCCTCGAAGCTGATTGCCTTGTGTGCAGACTGTTTTCTGCAATGCAAGATGTGGTTCACTTTCTTTTGAAACCTGCTTTCTGAGTTATGATAATCCTGCACAGGAGGATGCTTCAAATGTTCTGGAAAGTTAACTGCCTCTGACAGTCGTACCAGAAGCTGGTCAACTGCGGAAGAGCACATCTGATTTATGCACAACAGTAATAGGTTGAAAGCCAGTGCAATTCTCTGTTTCCCTGCTGCAGAAAATGTTTTTATGAAACTCGTTTCAGGAATTATCCACAAGTTTGTTTGGTTAATTTGACTTCTTCCTTATTTTCGTATTGCTTAATTTCGATCTGATCAAGGTATCATCCATTAAATGGAAGGTCTTTTAATTGCACCATTTCTAATTTCATTTTATCGCATCAAAGCTTTAGACCGGAGTAGTTCTCTAGGTGGACGTTATCGCTCAGCATGGGTGATATCAAAAGTCAGAGACGAGAAAACCCATGAGACGTTAGTGATGGAACACAACGGGGGACAAGCCCAAACTATTGTTTGATTAGCTTCAAAAGCCTGCAAATATAATACAATACACACTCATGTTATTTGTTTATTTCTAACTTTTGTATGTTTCAAATTATTTGATGGGGTTCGGTACTGAAGCTTTCAAATTCTACTGCGAATGTTCCACGCATCTGGATTTGTTTGTGGCAATGGTTTCAAATCCTACATTTTCCATTGCGATCGGTTCGCTTGACTGCAACATTACGACTGTATCATTATGCTAAGACACCAGGGTTGGGAACTTGGCTATTTTGCGGCTAAATTGTGAAAAATTGGACGTTCTCGGAATGGTTTTGCCTCAAATATTTCATTTGCCATCAGGTTTTTTTGAGTGTTTTTGAAATCTTGGCTGAATCTTGGCATAATTTGCATGCGGTAACACATTCTGGAATTCAAACATTAAAAATGTCGCCATGTGCATTCTTACAAGCACGTTTTCTTCCGTGGCAGCTGAATTTACCCAGTTTAACGTTCCAAGCCCAGAGAATGGAAATACTGTAGTTACCGACACATAATGATCAGTGCCATTTGTTATGCAATCAATCGTTCGAACTTTTAAATAGAATCTGACGTGACGTAGTCGATAGTTGTGATAAACGCACAGACTAAATGCAGTTGGTTACTTTACTGTATGAGACAGCAGCACAGTCTGATTGTCATACGTTTCCATAGTGCACCTGCTTACCGTATTTATTCGATTGTAAGCCGTGGGTTGAATTTGTTTTTTCACCATTTTGTGCAGCTCACTTTCAAGTGCGATTCACGTTTTTTTCCTAACATAACCAGTCAAAACTGTCAGACAAAATATCTACATAATCCGTAGGTCAGCAAATGTTTTATCCATTAATAACTGTGGGCGTTGGAACATCCAGTAAACGAGTCGACCACTGTGGTGTCGAAACCACTCACATAGATGTCAAAATCGAACACCGCTGGACGTTTCGCAACTGCGCATTTCACACTTGAATATTTTGTCGTTCCGTGTGGGTTGCAACCATGGATGGTGTACAATCGAATAAATACGGCATCACGTGTCTTTTTGAGGCTTACTTTAACCTCTACAAATCATTATACTAACAAGTACATGCGCATAGCAAGGTTTACTATCGAGATTCCAAACCGGTAAAGCTTGGAGCCTGGTATTACTGTAATTAGGTCCGCAACAATTTTGAGATTTTTGAGTGTCTTGCTTACGTAATTGCTTTTCCATATGCTGCTCTTTTGTTTGCTGATCACCCCACTCGTTGATGTACACTGTACTGTATGAACCATACACAATTTTTAATAGGAATCGATTTCACGCAGCACTACGCATCGTCAGTGCTTACATCTTGTTCAAAGAGAATCTAGAAACAACATGTCGCAGTTTTCAAAATCTCTGTGAAAATGCTGTTACTCAAGAAGAAAAGATGAAATACTGTTCGCATTTTGATACCCTTGCGTAAGGCATGAAAACAAGTTTTTCATATCTTGTTGATTTCCATGTTAGAAAATTGGTACATGGGTCATTTTATGAAGAACCTGCTAACATTGAAAGTGAACGTTAAGACCAAAGATCCATGCAACTGTAGTGACAGATAGTTGATAGATATAAACCTCTCTGAAGGGAGACTAGGTTGAGGATTTTATCATTCCCCGAAACACATTTGCTTTTAAGGGTTTTCAGGTGTGATCTTCATGCTCTCAAAGCACATAAATCCCTTATCATTTCAAAATCGAAGGGGTTTACGAGTGCATCTTACTGATATGCATCCTAATATTGGCAATGTACGCAAAAGTCATCCAACATAATTTGACACTGAACATATGGCCTTCCTACGTGCTGTTCGTTTGTTGAAATTAGGATATTTTCAAAAAATATATTGCGTTGCTTGGCATTTTATGATGTTGGGGGAGATAACCGCGTGTCGAGAACAAACTACGGGCTATGGGACAGAAAAGTTGTGAACCGCTGTTATAAGCCAATTTAGACTAACTACAGGCCCGCCGACTGCATATGGCCCTCCACAGCGACTGCATATGGCCCTCCAAGCAGTAATGATGGTACTCAGAAATAATAAAGCTACTTTGAGTGCCAATAACAATGGTACTCAAATATTTTCTGGGTACCATCATTGTAAACGTTACTGTAAACAATAACGGTTCAAACAAACAATAACTTTTGATTAATTTATTGATTCTACAATCAACTGAAAAGGTTCGACCCTCCGCTTGGGCATCTGACCGGAGTGGACAATATCTGTGTTTCTCGATGCCCCGGCGTTAGTTCTCTTGATGAGTACACCTGGTGCAATGAACGCAGTACCACAAAATAAATCCATCTATTTCCCAAACGCGGCCTTTTGAAAGTGCCCACAAACCCAAATTGTACCTGGAATATGTAATTTTGATTATAAAAACGTGGAATCTTTTAACGAAAATATATACTGTAATACGAACAGTGTTAGAGACTGCAGAGAGCTTCTGGAAATTAGTCAGCAAAGATAGATTTCCCAAACTGAAAGATTTTGCACTAAAATGGCATTCGACATTTGCAAACACACACATATGCGTGTGAGCGTACAATTTCTACTATGAAGCAAGTCAAATTAAAAACAGAAATCGAATGGCTGACGAAACACTGGACGATTGTCTCCGACTTGCTAACACTAGCACTAGTTTTGATAAAGGAACGATAGTGTCGGAGAAGCCTCGACCACAGGCGTCCCACTGATTGAGATTTGCAATAGATTGCTATTGTGTAGTAATTTCAATTATGCACTCACTTATCATCACTGCTTTAGTTTTAAATCTTATGAATCTCCTGTTTTAAACATCATTTTATTGGAGTTTGCCTGGACGTTGTTTCCTTATTGCAAATGGCCCGTAGGTCAAAAGTAGTTGGTCCACGCTGTTTGAGACAGACAGAGGAAATTTTGTCAATTTATCTTTATCGTATTCATTGCCACATAAGATAATTGTTATTTTCACAAAAATGGCATTTTATATGTTTAATATTTCAAATGTGAACCAAACAAGGATCATAAGCCACTACCATGTTTCTCTAATTGTTTCCCTTAATTTTTCAACTTTAACTCCTTTCCAAATTGATTTTTTTTATTGTAAAATGCATTTCCAAGAATTTTAATCCACACCAACTGCTTCAAGTAATCAAGATTACCCAATACAGCAACGTACAATACCTATAATGTATAAGTAAGTTGTTTTCATGCGCACTGAGGTTTGTAGCGAAGTACTAGCTTGATGAACTATTCAGTGTTCAGATACTTTTATTACGATTTCCTCAGGGATATCTACGAACTCCAGTGTCCCTCGATTTAAATGTGATTCTTTTCCATTGTAGATGAAATTATCACAAAGTGTAATTGTGTTTATAATTAGGGCCATATGTAGTAACGGATAAGCTCATGACCAAGATTCTCTGGAGTTGAAAGTGTGCAGGCGGTGCAGCTGCCATTTATCACGCACCTAACTTTTTCAATAATCTTATTATTGGAATATTATTTTTCATGATTTTCATATTTACAATTTTTTGGAGTTTTTGATTTTTTGAATTATTTGGTATTTTGTAATGTTTTACATAAATTCCATATTTGTGGATTATGGTGACATTTTTAATATCTTCAATGGTTTATGTGTTTGAATGATTTTCACATTTTTGAGTTTATTCAATTTGTGACGTTTGTGCAGCATGAAAACGAAGATGCGCGTGGTTATGTCAGGTTTTAGTCCGCTTAACAAACTATACATCATTGGACTCAAGTGCACTTTTGTCATTTAACACCTGCAATGTCACCACAGCAAGTTGCGACATCATTCTTCTTATATCAAACTGGACATATCGTTGACAAACTGTGATCTTAACCTGTATGGATGCCAGTTTCAAAACCAAATTCATTCTCAGACGACCACTTGCTAACTTATTATGTTCTTCTGCGTAGCAAACTAACCTGAACGTTTTTCCTGCTTTAACAAAAGCAAAAAACGTGCTCGTTACAATTACTACAACCTAATGCAAGAAACACATCACAGAAACCTCAGTGCATTTTGTTTGCCGTGTAACTAATCTGATTTACCGTATTCTGTAACAAAGTAAATATAACTGTGTCATTCTTGCAGAACAATACATTCAGAAAAACTTGCCTGTTTCTTTCATGCCATCGTCGGCCTTTCGTTACTTACGATTTGTTTATCGAAAGCAGTAAACATTTAGAAGTTCAAATTCAAGAAACGTATATCTCATAAACAGCATTTCATTATACACCTTCTTCTTTTTCGAAATCATGACCAACGCTGCATTTGCTAGTCATCGACATTCGTAGACAAAAATATCATAAACACCTTACGAACATTTGCGTAGCGGAGCTGTGCATATCATTTCACTCTGTGCATATTTTTGACAAAATGTTTCACAAACAAACCAGACGGGGTGTTTGAACAAAATTACATGGAGATTTACAAAATGAAATTGACGCATAATTTTGTTATGATGTTTTTTTGCTTTTAACAAAAGGTATTTTCGGTAATGATTCTCGAGCTAAACATATTTGATGGAAAATTCTATGTCGTTGTTTTTGTTAATGTTGTGTTTTTCTTTTACCAAATGCTTTAGAAAAAAACGAAACGGAATCAGATTATACCTTTAAAAGCAGGATAAATGTTAACTGCATGGATGTGTGAAGACAAAGTGACCCAACGAAGCGACTGCCAAACGTAAAGAGAGAGTGTTTGTAAAAGAGTTGTGTAAACTCTGGATAGCAGTGATGATGCGAAATTTTTGAACGTAATGTTTCTTGTTTTTGTGAGAAAATGCTCTATCCAGCGTGGACGTCACCTTTCGTTTATTTTCGACAATTGTCAGATCAATGATGTCACAGAAAGGTCGGTGCAATAGCGGTTGTTAAATATTTTGTTTGCTTTTCTCGACAATACCAAATTTCAAGGAAGGCGAGTTTCACTCCTTTTAAAGCAATCTATTACAATAGTTATAATGCATAAAATTTTTCAGTGAATGAAATGATACGCACAGCACTACAATGCAGATGTTCGGAAGATTTTAACAATATTTTCGTCTACAAATGTCGATGAATAGCAATGTCAACTCGGACAGGTTTTNCAGCANGCGGAAGGTGTCTAATAAAATGCCGCTTATGACATATACGTTTCTAGAATTTAAAATGTTTACTACTTTTGATTACTGTAAAATAGATCGTGAGAAACGAAACGTTAACGATGGCACGAAAGAAACAGGCAAGTTTATGTTAATGTTTCGTTCTGCAAGAATGACACCGTTATATTTACTTTGTTACAGAATAGGATAAGCCAGATTAGTTACACTGCAAAACGAAATGCACTGAGCTTTCTGTGTAGTGTTCTTGCATTAGGTTATAGCAATCGCAATAAGCAATTCTTGTTTGGTTTTATTAAAACACGACAAACGTTCAGGGTAACTTTCTACGCAAAATAACAGAATAAGTTAGCAGGTGCGGTCGTCTGTTAATGAAATTCTTTGCAGTTTTTGCATTTGCAGTTTTGACGCGGAAGTGTCTTCAGCGCACTCTTTTGCACCGTGCTGAAAAAAAGGTGTTAAATGCTGCACTGAAAATATCAGAGTTCATAGCAAGATGTGTAACCTAGTATAACAAACAAATGTGACTGCAGTGCATTGCATTGCAACATAATCGTAATTTAGTGTGGTGGGTTTGTCGGCAACGGCAAAATAAAACAATTTCTTAAAATACAAGGAACGATGACGCATAAATGAAGCAGTGCCAACCAACAGCAGACATCTTCATTGATTCAGACTCGCCCGACCAAGTAGAAAATTATGCTTCCAAATGGCATGAAAAATTGCCAAAGGACAATTGCCAAATGGGGCAACTGCCAGGAGGGCAAATACTAAACACACTACAACTGCCAAGTAGGACAACTGCCTTTTGCCAACAGCAATCGTGTAAGGTGGCAGTTGACCTAATTGGCAGTTGTCTTGTTGGGAGTCGTCAAGGTGGCAGGCTTCTGTGTGGAAGTTGTCCGGCTGGCAATTTTCCTAGTTGGCAGTTGGTCTGGAATCCTTCCAAATAATATTAATAAATCCTGACCGCAACAAGCGGTAAAATTAAAAGAGATTACTTAGATATATTATTTTCCTACAGTAGAAAAAACCTAAGGTATTTTCATTATTTTTCGTTTCATTCACTTCAGTTTTGAGTCGTTTTTAATTTTATGCTTTGTTTGCCTTTCAACGTTTCACCTATTAGCATTTCCTGCAGATTCTAGGACTGACGATGCGTAGTGTTATATGAAATCGATTTCCTATTATAAATTTGCCGATAGATTCCTTGCTTGCCTCACATGTGGAGTGCAGTTACTTGAACATTTTTCACCTGTTCATAATTTGACAAATACCACGAGCCATTACATATATTTTCTTATTTCTCCTGCAATCATCCACAAAGTTAATGCCTATAATGCCATTATCTACAACTCAACGTTTCATGAGACATTTGCGGAGCAATAAACTGCCTATGGCAAATTTCAGCTGCTAGCTTCTGACGCAACTTCACCTAAAACGAATCTAGGACTTGTGCGTTCCTTAACATACCTTTTAAACGAATCAAAACGCGAAACCTATTGCAACATTCTGCACCTAGTTGAAAACACCGGGGAAAACACCACGCTTTACCCTTACCTTTGTTTGCGCTTATGACTGTGTTTGTAATGAACAGTTTGTAGTGAAAGAGGCGTACGCCAAACAATGAAGATGCAAATATTGTAGTGAAAGAGGAGTACGCCAAACAAAGAAGCAGCACGTTTTGAACAGCTACATGATTCTGGTGAGATTCAAAAGAGTTTTCATTGTTCCGCATCATAATCAGAAAATGGACAACGGTGTTTCACTATTTCACCCAAATAGAGGTAATTGGTTCGACTGAAATTTCTTTTTCAATGTATGAGCAGTCGTGTGAATCCATTGATAGGCCTTTCAAGATCTCGTGACGAGTTTTGAGCAGCCTATCGATTTTCTCGTCATCCGGAACCATCAGGCCGTGCACGCCATGGGGAGGACAGTGGACGTGATAGTGGAGCACATTAACATGGTAAACGGTCTGTTTTTCTGCGCCACACTCACAGGTCGCATATGGGACCATACCCATTTATGCAAGCAACACTGGAAACAACAAATACCGGTGCAGAGGCGGTTAAATCCGACCCACACTGTTCTTGGCAAGACTGTTCCAGGAATGTGGCTGCCGGCGACGGTTATGAAAGTAGGGAGTCACGTTGTGTTCTTCAACCTGTCCGCATTCCATTTGTGATCCGCACAGATTACCGCACTTAAGTTATTGTCGTCGAATGAACAGATGAGTTGTGCGACGGGTGCAAATGGGTGCCTTGATTTGAGACGCCGTGCATTTCCATTCGGTGGACAAGTGAACGCTGTGTGGAGCAGGTGTCGAGGCTCCATGGCAGGCGTGATAGAGAAAGTGTGTCTCCACTGCAACGAAGCTCAGAAGGCTGGATGCCCTAGAGGGTTTAAAGACTGCCCGAAGGTGTAGGACGCAGGCATCCAGTCACAATAGGCAAGGTGTCGTTGATGACATGGTCCATGAGGCNAGTGTGAGCACTGCGGACCAGGCAGGGTCGCCCTACACTGCTGTTGGATAAAATAATGTTAAGGTAGCTGTTGGCTNCGTTGTTTTCCAGCACACCAGCTCGAGCCAACAAGCAGTGCTTTTTGCGGAATGACTCAACCTGTCGGCGATACGTGAACATCCTGTCCAACGTTACTCCGAGGTATTTGGGCTCGGATCAAAAAGGCAGGGTTTTGTTGTTGTAGTTGATTTTCCGCTCACGCAGAGCTTCCTATTTGTTGAGGTAGAAGAGTGCCAACACACCTTTTGTAGTACTGAATTTTAACTTCCAGGTTCAGAGGTATTCACCTGCAATTGCTATGTCTTTGCTTCTCACACCCATGATCATGCGAACNATGTGCCTGTCAGGAAGCAATCACAGTAGCTTACAAGTGTGGTCGCGATTCCATAAAGGGTNGTAGGNTGCGATGAGATCGACAAACACAGCTCTGGCCTCCTTTTAGCCAGAAAGTCANCCTTGCTTCATTAGATTACCGCACTTAAGTTAGAGGAGATATGATCTATGTTCGACCTCCCGTGTCAAAAACCCGCATGTTCCTGCGGCAGTAATGAATCGATATCAGTTCGTCACAAGCATAGATGCGTCTCTCGTGGATCTTGAAGAGGACACACAGTAGAGGTATACGGTAATAACCCTTTGGGTCCCCTAATGGCCTTTCCGCATGGGAAACGCAACTATTAGTGCTTTTCTCCATTTCCTGGATTTTTTAATTATCGCAAGCGGATATGATGAACTAGTATGCCCGCAGGATTAGAGAGCTAACACGGCGTGTGATATAAACTCTGAAAAAATCAAATTTACCTCGAACATTTTCCTCGTTCCAGCTGATTTAGGGCGATAGCGAATTCCCTTGACACAACGAGACCAGGGTGTTGGGAATTTGGGTATGGTCGTACAGCTCTTTGTTGATGAACTTCGTTGACTTGCGCTACCCTGATTTGTGTGCCTGGTTCCTCACGAATTGTGAGGCTACGGAGTTGGCTAAAACGGGCACAGACGAGAGGAGTCTGCGGACATGCCAGTGAGTTTATTGTTGGTGCTCGACGCCTTGCGGCTGGAGTGTGAGATGTCGAAGAAATTGACAGGTTCTCAACGATCCTGTTTCTTCTGGAATGTCGAGACGAAGCGGCTCTGCCACAGTCATTCCCACTGGGGCTCAGAAGAAAGAAAGCTCAGGTTCTGTCTCTTTCTATCCCAACATGACACATAGTTCTTTTGACAGCACGCGGGGTGCAGTGTTCATCGGAAAATACCAGGCTTTAACTTAGTTCCGGTATTGCCTTTTCCATGCTTGCTGTGTCCGGATGTGGCAATCCTCAACGAATTCCCCTGTAAGAAGGCAAAGAAGGCAAAAGTGATTCCAATCAGCCTTGACCAAGTTCCAGCAACTCACCCAATTGCCGTAGGCACGAATTTTGAGCCTCGGTGATATTACGAGAGATGGTCGGTTTTCCGAAAATGGGAGCTTCCC
>JGI24021J15306_10001475_pt1 | contig 23123 bp, 10 predicted proteins | sample Ectturendosymbi1_FD_15306 | JGI IMG/M metagenome (IMG submission 15306) | reverse complement strand
GTTCTCCACTCGCTCTCGTTTCGCTTTCGCGATCGTGTTACCCCCACCTGACGATCCACCGCTGCTGCTTCTGTCCGGCGAATCGTCGAACGCATTGGCCTTGTATTTGCCCATTTCGTCACAGTCGTCGCGATCCGTGTCATCATCACTGACGCCGTCTTCGTCGATGCGCGACGGAGATTTTTCCCTGTCGTCCGACGAGTCGATCGCCACCGCATCTTGCCACCCGACCGAACTTTGGGGACTTGAGTTGGAATCGGCGGCATTTCCAGGCGTGGTGTCCGGCGGCGCATCAACCACCGACCCCGACAACATCGAGGTGACTTCGTTGTTCTGCGGCGTCGCGCCACGGCACGAGCCAAACGGAGCGTGACGTCTAGCTGACGTCAGCATTGCTTATCAGGTTAAAGTTTATTTTTTATAAAACAAAATGCTACAACTTGGAACATCTATTCTCTTTGAATGAAGCAGATGTTATCGTTAGATTGTGAGAACAGGAACTGAACTGAAGAGAAAACAAGCGGTTTTCCGGGTAAGTATCACAGAAACGTACGGAGCCAATGCTAAGTTTATATCTCAGCAATGATTCCCAGACTAAAAAAACATCGCACCTTCTTGCGAACAAAATACGACGAACTAAAAAAGATTAAAAAACCGCGAAACTTTTCCAACGTTTTTTTATGCTGATTTATCACGCTCCAAGGTTGTTATTGCCAGAGACGTTGTCTCTTGACAAGCCAGACAATCAAAACAGTGAATTAAGTTACTTAGCCTGCACACGACGACCGATTAATCAAACATATTTTTTATGCAATTTCAAACGCTTCGTGGCCACTTATGCAATTGTATCATTTTGAAGGATGGAAGCACAGTTTCCAAGCTTTCCTATGTAGTCTGCTCCTTCGTGCTCAACAGTTTGTTGCAAAGAAGAACGATCGAAAAAAGGTTGAAATTGCGTAACAGCTCAACAGGTTGCGTACAGCTTCCACGTCCTATCGGAATGAAATTTAAGCATATTTCTCCTGTGGTTCCGTGCGTGTCAAATCGCTGAAATCACTGCTCACGACATCCTCGTCTCATAAGCAAACTATGTGCGTTTTGTAGAGTTATTGCAGACAAATAAAACACTTAAAGTCATTTGGCGTAAATTAAAAAAATGCGTCAACGTCATTTGGCCTAAAATTAATTGCGTACGAAACGTCGCAATCAAACCTGGCTCGTGTCTTCTGACCCATTGCAGCATTTCAAAGCAAGAACTTGTAAACAATAGAACATCATTTTTTTCTCTATAAAAGCACAGCTTTTAAACCTCATTCAACAAGTTCCGGTGGATTAAAACGAAAACTGCTTCTGTCGACAATTTCATGACTCGTGGAACTAAATAAATAATAAGGTTTAAAATACTTTCTATCTGAAACCTGTTACCTCGGCGAGAAATCTGATTCCGTCAAAGAATTATGGAGCAACCCTTAAAATAACTTAAAATGTACTCTCGGTATTTGATAATATATCACGCCCGAGGAAAACTACTCATTCTATGAATTGGACTAAAGTATACACCTCCAACTACCCGAAAGGATCAATAAGCCAACACAAGTCTGATGCTTTCTGAAGTCTACTAAAGATGCAAAAAAACAAAGCGCAGACAGCAACAAGACGAGCCAAAGCATTCCTTTACACTTGTACGCCCTCCGCAAGGCCTAATCGGTGCTCCAAAGCAGGTTGCTCGTCTGAGCGGAGGCTACGCCGGAGCGTTGCGATAAACATCGCCATTTTTTCGCAACGACGAAGAAGAGAGCGGCGCTAGTTCGACGCGTGCTTGCAAAGCATGCTCATCTATCCCAACCAAATGACTGTGTAAACAAAACGAACGACAAGCGAAAAAGGCTCCACCGCAGTCCAAGCTTTTCTCTTCCATCTTCGGCAATCAACGGCTGTTGAGGTTAGGTTTTAACAAACTGTTTTTCAACAAGACCTAAGATCCTAGGTTTTCAAGATACGTATTTTCTATTGACGGCTTAGTGAATACGTTTAGTTACTTTTTTAACCTTTTACGTTGTAGAAGCAAAATCAAGAAGTATCAACAGGATTTCTCTGCAATTTTGTTTGATCTGGCTTAGTTTGAGTAATTCCGCCAATAATGCCTTCACTTGCATTTTTCATTGTACTGCAGTAACTGTTACTTTGAGAACTTCCCGTAGCGTTCAAAGTAGCGTTGCACTGTTATCCGAGTTTGTTAATTTTTTTCAATCCATTGGTACATTGTTATAAGACGCGTTAAGATTCGCTTAATTAGGCTGCAATGCCTTTGAAGTGATTTTTGCTGTCGCTAAATAAGTCGCGGACTCGTGAATGTGTGAATTCCACGTGAATTAATCAGTAGCAGCAAAGAGCACTTTGACCATTCTTTCAAGACGTTGCTTTCGTTTTCGAAACCGTAGACTCAGTTACCTGCTGCCTGACAGGAATACGCGGCCTGCACACAAAAACACGCTTGTAAAGATATGGCAAATGCTTCTGTCGTGGTAGTCTTCTGTCAAAAGCTTATGTACAAATCATTTTCGCCAAGGTCCAACTCAACTTAAACAATATTTTGAAATTCTTCAGGTAAACGTGGACATACAGTTGATTTGTCTCAGTGATGGATCAAGGTGGGGTTAATCTGGTGAAATACCCCCCGATTGGCGTCCGATTTCAAAAACATCGCCCCTACAAACAAATGATTGATTTTGCGGTTTACATTGCTTTTCCTGTATTTCGGCGCCCCTTTTTCAGACAGCCCCCCCAACAGCATGTGCAGATCCGACTGTGGTTGGTTTTTCTTGTAAGGTGACTGCAATTGGAAATATGCTAAATTTGTTTCCTTTTTGCCGTAATTAATGATAAAGATATCGGTTAGTGCTAAAGATTGTTAAACTGGTAAGTGGTAATACAACAATGCAGACATCAAGCTATTGCATACCCCCAGATTCAACCAAACAACATGCATAGAGCTGTTGCTTGGTCCCGCACAACAACCAAGCATCGAAAGTACTGTAGTCGCCGGCACGACGCAGCCTGCATATATTACTGTTTCTCCGAAAACAAAAAAGACATCGTTATTTTCGAAAAAGTTCTATAACCTGAACCTGGACGATGCCCGCAAAGACTTCACGATTCCAGCCGCGTACGTACGGCGGGAAGGCGCTTTCTCCGAGACAACATATCGCAGTTCCGGGAAGTCGAAGGATCGGACTAGTCAATAACGCTACGTCTTCCCGTACCGCGCCAGCAACGCTATTATTAATAGCGAAATTGGACGAAGGCGAGAAGCTTCCTAAGCGCGCGATAACACGACGTTCAATCATCCCACGCGTCGCTAAGAATTCGCCACTTCTGCACCCTGGTTACGATTCAAGGACGCCCAGCACCTGCAAAGGCATGATGTAAACAAAGGCGGTCCTGACAAGGACGTTAAACATGCTGCGCTGTGCTNTAGGCGATTGGACCCAACGCCAAGAGCTCAACCTCACGATTCCGCCATACAGCGCCCCACACTGCGATGGAAGAGCGTTTTCGACGNAACATTCACTGATTTTCCACGCAGTTTATGTTTATGCAGGGCGTGACGTTCACTGCCGACTTCAANCCGTAAACCCGAAAGCAGTTTTGTGCATTGGTCTGTTCCGGCCATTCTTTACAAGATATCAGTCTTGTGCAAAGTTTGCGTTCTTGTATCCGAGGCTCACCTAGACAATCGCGCAACTTATGCACCAGCTTCCAAGAGCAATTAGACTCAGCTTCGGCAGAAATCTGAATATTTCCAGCACTCGCATGAAAATGGTTAGATACTGAAAATAAAAAAGCGGTTGGTTTGAAGGCAGAAGTTCTTTTCAAACATATAGGTCGAGGGTATTATGCATATGAACGTCTTGCAATAGAATATTTCAGATGAAGCGAATCTGATCAGAAACTATCGTCAGGCCACTGAACTATGCTAAAGAATAACGAAAGCTTTCGTCTATAACAGTGGTACCCAAACTTTCTCTGACCATGTAGTCATGTATCCCTTCAGCATTACGACAGATGAACATGTTCCCTCAAATTTCTTATAACAAAATATTTCAGCATGACTAATCACAGATATGTTTAACAATAGCCATGAAGGACTTTTGAAAATGATATTCGCTGATATAAGTATAAATATTGGAAATTAATAATATATAATATATTTTTCCCTTGCATTGCTAACCTTAAATGTACCCCTTCAGATAGGCAAATGTACCCCTAGGGGTACATAAAACCCAGATTGGTAACCCCTGGTCTATAAGATCAAGCATCAACGCTTTTGGCATATCTCCTACAGCGGAAAACAAACGGTTGTTTCTATAAAGTGAACTGTGTGGTCATTGCGTTATGTGTGTTAATGCCAAACGCAGATACAGGACCTCAAAGCAAACAAACCCAAGATCAACAAGGCGGAAAAGCGAGATAACGACTTACGCCGAATTTATTTTTTTTGATGACCTTTTCAAATAGCGCTTTCCCGTTTTCCGTAAAGTGACTGCTCGGAGCGTGCGGCGGGGCGATTAGCACACTCCCCCCAGTGGTGTTCGCGTTCGCTCAGCCGCAACCGATACGTTTGCAAAATCGAAGGATAAAAGTCGATTGATCAAAGCTTTGATCGTGGGCGGGGAAGTGCTCGATCCGGAAGTGTTCGCTCCCATCTACTGGTGGGGAGGTGAGCTCTGCTCGTGGGTTTCGTGCTCTTGAGGAAGCCAGCCTGCCTTGCAGTTCATAAATCTTTGTGATACAGTTAATCAGCGAGACCCTCGGCCAGTTTCGCGACTTCTTTTGCGCATGTTCTCGCTCTACCTGTTTCTTTGTCATCAAAGTAATCGATTTCGACTTTTGATTTTTATACAAAACGTTTTAAATTTTATGGAATTCTTTCCCGTACCAATAACCGCATTCATTAGTCTGTCTAAGCCGGCAGCACACAAATGATATTTTTCTAATTCATTCATCTATTTTTCGTTTGTTTATTCATCTATTTTTAACTGATCAACATTCAAATTAACTCATTAATTTCTTGATTAATCAATAAAATAATATTTCCTTAACCTCAAGCGATCAAGACTAGGACCAAAAATAACTCTTCAAGACACACTAGCCTACCACAACTCGATTTCGTTTGTAAATTCTGTGGCCTGCGTTCTTGTATAGATCGAAAAACAAGTACTGCGTTTCTGCATAGGCAGTCAGAATGCTATTTTCGACGTTTTCTTGAGTTGGAATACAAAATTTTTGAATTGCAATGATCCCTGTAATTTTTCCAAGAGAGAGAATCGCGGTTGGCAGATCCTGTCAATGGGTGCGGTGAAGGCGCTGTTGTTCTACCACGCGACTTCGTTTGGAATGCGTCCGCCCGTCGCTTCACTTTATGGAAAATCGCTTGATATCGCCCTCTGGAGGTAGAATCTGGAGCAGGCACTTTTCGATTTGTTTTTTCTAGAGCGGGCATTACCAAAGTACAGCCCATCATGGTTTCTGTTTTTTTATTTGATATAAATTCGTCCAAATCATATTAATGAAGCCAATTGAGTTTTATTATTGCTTAGAATGTCCACGTTTCACACAAGATATCCATCCATCGGTCCTCGATCCGACCTTCTATTAACTTTCGCAACCTGCAGCGGCGCGGGCACGGTATTGTCAAAACGTTTGAGCGTTCGCGGCCAGAGCGGTAAACAAAAAACAACTGTGAAGCACAAAAAAGCCCCACGAACTCCTAAAGAAGACGCAAAAACTCACAACATTTAATAAATACGCTCTGCGTATAAAAATCAACCTGTAGAACGAAAATGAGCAGGCTGTACTTCTGTGCTGACTCTGCAAAGCACGTGCAGAACGCAGGGAACAAGCATCTGCCGCCAGTCCTAGACAAATTTTAATCCAAGTCACTTAAAGAAATATGATCCGAACTTAATATTTATTCAACAGTTCCGTGACGTCTGCAGTGATAGAAAAACCATGTCTCTGAACAACGTACCAGAACTACGCTGGAAATAAGTGCTGTACGTCTCTCACCGAAGCAAACCGATTTTCTTGTTTGATTTTGTACATTTGCACAGCCCACGAGGGTAATTTTGCTATTGGTTTAAGGTAAACATAGAAAGTACAATTAGTGCTGCTTTGAAAATAGATACATAATCCAAGTAATGCTCAGGTTGAGTGATAAACGTCTAAATTTGGAACGCGTTTCTTATTTTCCCATGATGCTTATGAGCACTGCAATAATCGGTATTTAGATCATTTGGAGATTTGTGCGCTTGTCGTATGCGAACAGTTCAGGATTTCCTCGAGTGAAAACACGTAGATAAAGGCCTACGACGCTCCCCTAAGGATGCAATGCACGTAGTAATCGTTTAAAAGAACAGATGTCATTTATGGGACATAAAGCCTACAATTTTGCAATAAAAGCTGATCGTTTTCACTCAGTAANGTAGAAGCAACTGCTAAAGATAAAATGTTATGAAAAATGCAATGTCCGTTGATGACTCGACGTCATCGGGGCGGAATGAAACGGGAAGAACNACAAAGTTACGATAACGTCTAATAATTATATGTTTACGAGCTGCATCTTCGACCTTAACTTAAGCGTTTTCAGCAAGTCGCTCGCTCATCGGCCTGGCTATGTTCAACGTTTCAATTTAGCAATTAAAGATGGGCGTAGAAAGAAAAACAATTTACTAGCTTATCAGAAAAGTATGAATCGTTGGTCTAATACGCGTGTTAATGTTCTTGACTGTTCTAACATTAACACATTGTTAAAAATTTTGAAAAAACGACTTCTGTAAAAATTTAAACCTGAATTTCTGTTGTCGAGGTACAAGCACGCGCAGATAATTGCCTGCGAATACTAGTAAACATCGTTAAAGCGTTACATCCTTTGTTTTCAAATATATTTTCGCAATCTGAAAATGACTGCCATCGGATAAACATTTACTCAACAGCAAAACAATGCGGTGTAGAAGACATGAATGTCCCGTAATGTCGGCCCAAAAGCCCTAGTTTTTCTGACCTGGCTACAATATCTTCGTAATCAAACATACCACGCGCCTGTGTAAAGATAAGCTTAAAAATCAGACCCTAATCGGGAGTTCGCAACAAGGTACGCTCAAGAAAACTTGTGCAAGAACCATGTATTCCTTTATTCATTTAAAAGTATTTTGTCAGCGTTGGAATGCGTCCGCCTGGTTTTTAGACAATTTAGGTTTGTAGTAACTGGTCCTTGTAAAGCCTCTTCTGATGACAATTTTGGTGTGGGCTTGAGCTATCTCATGCTCGACGCAAACTATGACAATCTTCGAGTAGACTTGATCTCCATTACGAATGGCACCTTACGTTGAAGAAACAGCTGGTAGCACTAAAACCCAAACAAACTGCTTTTATCGCCACTAAGGTGTCCGGTCTGTTGCATTCTAAAATAAAAATCATTTCGGAATTTTCAGTTTATTTTCTGCAGACCATTCTTAGATCAGCATGTCAATGACTCTGAAACGCCATGATTTAAACCTCTTCAAAAAAGTATGACGTCGTGTAAATAAGAAAAACAAACGACGCTGCTGTCACTTACAAGCTTACGCACTTACCACGCACGCCCATCCGCTGCGCTATTTTCGGCGTTCTTGTGGTTTCTGTGGTGCATCAGGCGCTTCTTTTAAAACATACAAGCCGCACAATGAGTAAACAACAACACGCTTGACAGATTGAATCCGAGTTTCATAAGCACAAGTTTCATGCGACCGCTTCAAGTAAATATAATAACTCAGTGGTTCTTGACCTTTTTCACACATCTTACCTTTCATCAAAAAAGATTCCCAGATATGCCCCCAATACACTCAATGTTGCTCATTCATTGAAAATACGAAAGTANCGAACTCCTACAGTTTANAATGATTTATAAAAATTTACATTTGCTGCAATTTGTGGTTCAGTAACTTTACCCCCTTGGAAGATGAAATTTACAACCAGGGGTAAATTTACCTCAGGTTAAGAACCACTGGAGTAGCTCTTGTCACTATTTCGGCAACAGTGCATCAAAAACACAAGCTGCTATATGCAAACAACTGTGGACAACTGATGCGGTGTAATTAGACTTGACACAGTTTGTCGTCAGGGGTTGGACGGACCTCGGCCGAGGGAACGCGCCCTTTAAGGTGGGGGTTGCTAGTTGCTACAGTGAAAAATGTGACCATACAACAAAACATCCATCTTGCTTACTGTGCAGTGGAGCAGACAGGCAAAACTGTAGTTAAGCAAAGCACAGTTTCCCCCAGCCTTATCGCGTCTTGAAAACGAAACTAATCTGAACGTTTTTATGTCTGAATCCACCTTGAGCCAAAGTGTTTACTTCGTGCAGAGCCGCAAAGGAGGGGGTTGAGGCGGGTGGAAAGTTTGCGACAGACGTCAGACTGCCGTTGGTACGAAACCGCACAACACAGGTGCCATTCACTGTTGAAAAATCAGCGCGAAATGTACGGATTTTCGCTACTTAGAATATTGGCAAATAACAACCTAAATTGCCGCCTGAACACGTCGAAAGTACCTAAAATCAAGAACTTTTTTCAAAAGAAATGTCAAATGTTATTTGCTGCGAAATCCAGTCTATCTAGAAATAAGGATGGCCCCTCCAATGCGCATCTGCCGTCTTCAAACTGGCGAAATGCGACCACTTTGTCATTTTAGTAATTTCCAACAAGCAAGCTGGGCTTTGCAGTCTAAACAATCGGCAAGCGTCTTCCGCAATCCACTGCGTCCTGGCCATTCGAATATATTCTCAGCAGTATTGACTTATCCCGCTATGCACAATGACAATAGCGGTTATGGCCTCAAGCAGGCTACTCATTAGGAAGTGGCCGGTACGACGGTGAGCGACTTCTGGATTTCTCACGAGCGGCTTTATAGAACCGAAGTTCCGGTACCAAAGTTCGGAGATGGCCTACAAAATCGAGCTACTTCTCGCAAAGCCGGTTTGCCGGCAATTGTTGAGTCCGGAAACATGCGCCATATCGCATGTGCGTTTCTGTCGCTTCGTGAACAGTAAGAGAAGAATCCCAAATCCACGCTACCGTAAAAGCGGCAGATCATATTGTTCACGTTTTCTACAAACGAATGCGAAAGAGCAGGCACACTGCGCTTGCAATGCACTTCTTTTCTTTGGTTATTTAGACCTGGAACATTTCACGCGGAGGGTAAACTTTGAAAAATACTATTTTGTGGAAAATATTTTTGGATTTAAACAATTAACAAGAACCGCCGCCTGCCACTACAAAAGTGCGAATTGAGCACCAAATCCTACTACCCTTGGAGCAGCCTCTTCAGGTCTTGAGACAGTCGCGACACAACAAGCACGGTTTGCAATCTAACTCGTTCAAAACTACAATCTTGGGTCTGTCTGTAACTGGTCAACGTCAACCATTCTGCCGCTAACACAAAGCAGGCTGTCTGACGTCACAAGTATCTTACAGCTAATGCCAACACAAAGAGATGATAATTTTCTTACATCATTACCTGCTGACGACATCCTGTATACTTCCTCCATGCACAGGCTGTGTTGAAGATTCGCGCAGCCGCCATCTGTTCAATTACTTAGAAGTTCACGACGACCAGCAATGACTGAGGTAGATAGCAAAGCAGAAGACTTCCCATGAAATTAACCGTGAAGGCGCCAACACAGCAGAGAGCATCCTCAGAAAGAGGCACAAGCATCTCGAAAAGGTTTGGGAAAACTCGACACCCGCTTTGTGTTGTTGCACAGTTTATTTATTGACAAACTGGTTTAACAAATTAATGGCGTGAAAAACTACTAGGATTTTCGGCTCGGAATTTAGCAAAAGTTAATTTCAAGGTTTCAACAAAATTTCCTGGGATTTTTTTCTATTAAACCCAACTCTTTCGGGATGAAACAATGCGATCAATGTTGCTGATAGACTCTTGAAGATTTCCGCATTTCAGTGAACAAGCCGAAACTGCGTTGAAACAGCTATTTCATCAAACTTCAAAGCTCGAAACGTTCAAAGAAGAGATGCAGGAAAAGTTTTCGAACATACACACGCCGCCACGCTGCCTCAACCTCAAGCGACACCTCGCCTCGGTGCGAAACTCAAGCTCGCCTGCGTCAAGAGTGCTGCAAACCAAACAACGCCAGTCACAATTCGAGAACCAGCGCTGGCTGCCGCTCGAAAAGCCCAGATGTCTGGAGGAAACATAGGATCTCGTCGCGAAAATTTTTCGCCGAAAACCGACGCCGAAAAACTGCACGGAGAACAGATCGCGCGCGATTCACCCGCACCGGTGTCCTCGAACGCCGGCAACTGCAGCCTTGCAAACGAACCGTTGTGAGGCGTGTCAAAATGTGCTATCCATTTCTTGCAGGGTGGCAGGCATGCGACAGAATATTCACAGGAAATAATACGCGTCCAGAGGCGCAAACGTTCTTGTTTGATTAAACACTAACACGTTTTTCCGACAGCGTTGAACGCTGGGACACATGTTGCAGCACAGTTTCGACGCAATGGAAAAGACACACCTTTCCGAACTCAACGTGCTATTCAGAAAATATGCAGCTCCTCGAGTCACGTAAATGCATTACACAGAAACGATCTAGACTCTCTAAAACCAACAATGTCCAACTGCAATGCTTTATAATGCAAAAAATTATGCCACAATCTTCATGAGGACAACACATTGAAAGACTTACTTTGTTTACAACGAAGCAAATTTAGCTTAAGCCACTGAAAGCGTTCAAATCCTAACTGCAACGATATAACGACAGTTTGGCATCTCTCATAACTCCCCAACTGTGATGTGACAGACAAGTTTAGTGTCAATGAAACAACTAGGGCAGAAATGAGAAAGTTAGAAATCAGTTAAACATCGAATTGTCGGCAGCCACATGGAGTTCTGCCAGTATACAGTACAGACATGATAAAGTGGCTCTGAGGATCATTTCACTGAAAAATGTCAGACTTAAGATTATGAAAATCAGGTCATGTTGTCATTATATTTTACAGGCCACAATGAAAAACCTTCAGCTGGACCGCACAAAGCCTTCGACTGGGCCACATGCGGTCGGAGGGTTGGGCATTGCTGGACGAGACGAATTTTCTGGCTTCTCAAAAGCAAGACAAGGTTTCGCGAAAACTTAGTCCATAGACCCGCGCTTTTTTATCTATTCCAAGCAGGGGGGCAACCGGGCAATTGCCCTCCCGAAATGTTTACAAACATGTTTACTTGTTATGTACAACAACAAGTTCCAATAATTTTGCTCCCACCTAAAATATTATAACAACAAGTTAGAATCATTTCCGCCCGAAAATGTCAGCTGGTTGCGGCCCTGATTCCAACGGTATGTTGCAGAGAACTGGGACCATTCCTGAAAAGAATCGTTAAATCCAGAGTTTAAGCTAAATGTAGCGACACNGTTTATGTTAGATTTTTACATAAAAGTGTTTGATAATTGCCCGGATAGGATTNAANGAGCAACATTTGTTAAAAATCTAACTCACTGGGTCCTTTCTAATAACCTGAAAGTAACTTGCACACTGAATATTCACATCTTATCCGATTTCTTCGTAAGATTTCAAAAAAGCGTACAGCTGTCCGAAAAAAGTATATAGTTTTAACCAAGCCTTGAATTCAAGACAAATGTTTTCCCTATATATTTTCGCTTCAACAACAATATTCAAATACCATTGTCAACACAACTGGAGCGTGTGTCGAACGCCCACTCCCACACCCCCGCATCCCTACATCCGTGCATGTCTTTCTCTGTACTGCTACTCGCAAGAAGCCAAACTGATTCATTTTTTAAACGCACTGATAGCAACGCCTTTGTTGTGTGATTTCGTTGCGCTTCTTCGGTAAAGTGTTTGTCCTTTTGACGGGATTTGACAACTGTTGCAAGACAGTGCTCGTCTCACAATGCAATGACGATCCTCAAGCAGTTTGAGAACATGTCTGATAGCGTTTTCATTGTTCATTGGCAATTTCACAGGGATATTTTCGTAATAAGTAAGGGCATTTAAAATCTCTTTTTGAGTTCCGTTACTTGTAGAATTCCACGATAAACTTGCAGTTACTCAAACAAACAGATTTAACGATCCACGTTCAATGGTCCCAGTGTTTTTGTTTATCTGTTTGTTTTTTTTAAGTAAAATGACTTGAAAATGCCGAACCATGTTTGTAACATATGCTCACGAAACCTAAAGCAATTCAATCGCTTGCCCTTTAAAATACATTTGATCGTAAGATAAACAAACCATGTGTAAGATAAGTGTATTGAACTGTATGTACTAGTAAGTCACAGCACAACGTTCTCTCGAAGACGCCAGATCAGTGATTATCTGCATTCCACAACGAGAAAATCATACCAAAACAAACCAGTATACCTTTTGCAGACATCCCTATTCGTCAAAAAGGTGAAATTTACTTCGAAACAGAATGGAATTTGGAAGTCTTTTAATTAAAGTCGTACAAGGAAAAACAAAGCAAAAGGCGATGAGTTGAATGACACCAAGTTGAACAAGAACAGTTCGCTTTTCTAAATATTCAACGTCAATAAATATTGGTGTTTGCGTGCTTGTTTGTTATGCGAGATTGCCTTGCGTCAAAAAATGTTCGTCAATGGAAAGATTACCGCTTCGTTCAAAGTTCTTCCAGGATAGCCAACGTATCTGCACACAAACAAAACTATGATCAATATTGCCATACAGGTGGGTAAGACACTATGAAAAAATGTGTTACCGTGGTCAAAACAAAACATCTTCTGTCTGAAGGTCTATGCCGGCTTGATTTTTGGTCAAAGTCATCATTGATATTTTGTCGTCTTTTCGATCCACCACGGTTCAATTTGACTTTTCATGAAACATTCACGCATGTGCACCGAAGCTTTCGAACAAGCTTACCGAAATCTCGACACAAACAGCCGGAAATCAAAAAGCTGTTTACAGAGCGTTTTGCCAAGCGAAAAGTAATCGCAAACGGATTTCTGCTTCTGTCTTTGACAGGTACAAATGGTAAGCGGTACGCGTGGCATTCAGGTAAAAACTCTTAAAACTCCACTTTAAAATACTCCAAGCCTGAAACTCGACCTGCAGCAACAGTGCAGCAAACGAGGCACAACCCTGGTTGGGAGTTGCACATGCGACTGCTCAGTTCAATTCATGGAATTGCTTTTGACGCTTTTGCTGCACTTTAAAGACGCCTTTGACGGTTAAGCAATCTCGTCTTTTTGTTTCATTTCGACTGAAACTATAGTTCTGACGTCTAACATTAGCTATCGAGTAAAACTAATTGAGCGATAACCGTGGTTGTCGTCAAGACAAAAAGCATGTAGTAAGGTGTCACTGCAGTCTTGTGAAATTTATCAAAAGCGAAACAAGGCAAAACAAAACACAAACAGTACACACTGAAAAGCGCGTTATTTTTGGAATAGTGAGTATGTCACGAAATCAAGACAAATTTGTCAAATATGTCACTGAACGTACGCAGCCTCGAAGTAAAGGAAGCTGTGCATGACGATAACGGGAGCGAGCAGGTTCACCTTGGGAAAGAAGGCAGACACTCGGGCGATACCGTTACATCACCTCCCACTAAAATAGAAAGCTACAGACGGAGCAGTATGCTAATACCTCTAACACTTTTTACCTACTACCTTAAAGATTCATTGCTTTGTTCATGAACACTAACCGGCGGCAAATTTTTCTATTGTCAGGAAAACAATGTGTTGTTACAAAGAACATATAGCGACGGAATCTCTCGATTGCTACGAAAACAATATTTAGTGTTAGTATGAAAGTTGTAAATATGATTCAAGTGTTCGTATTGTCATCTCTAGAATGCTTCCTGATATAAGAAACAATGTTTTTATAGCTGCAGAAACAATGTTTTAGACTTTTGCGTACTATTTTGACTCAGGTGAAACAAGCATTTGATCACTGGCCAAACTATTGCAGCAGAGCTTCGGCATCAGGCAAGGAAATGCAAACGGCCTCCATGACCCAGCAGTGGCGTCATCGCTAGTCGAAAGCGTGCAGAGTTTTAATCTTATGAGCAATTTCCATTATTAGAAAAGATGCTGTTTCAAACTATGGGAAAACTGCCTCTTTGTTTGCACAATTGCGCGAGCGATATAAAACCTCTTCGATCATTTCGTGCGACTTAACACAAGAAATGCTCAGCAACTGTTTTCAGAATAGGTTGACTTTTCGCCAGTGCAGAGACCTAAAATGAAGTGTGGTATGGCTGGGAATTGTCACGCAGTCGCACGTATGTATTTGGCATAAACTCCATTCGGGCCGAAACAGCTCAAGCAAACATTTTCAATGCACCATGCTTACGTAAGTGTGATGACCCTAATGATGTCAGAACTTTGGTCCTGGTCCTGACAGTGCCACAGTAAGAGTTTTGCACAGTCAGTGGCGTAACTGAGGGGGAGCAGGGGGGGCGAATCTAAACCCTGGCAAGCTAAATTTGTAAACCGGATCCCCCTTAGGTTATATTTCGGTTTTAGTATTCTTTTGGTTTTCAGAAAGTTGCTCCTTTTTGCGTTTTTCGGAATATTTTCCGGTGATTTAGGTTTTTAGTATAGACATCCACATCCGGATTCACCATCACTTCTCACGTTTTTACTGAGTGTTGGCTGGCGGGCCCCCTACAGTGGCCAGTGGGTCCCTTTCAGCTACGTTTCAACCTGTAGCTCCAAACTCTAGTTCCGCGCGGCTGCGTTCAAAGTCAAGTTAGGTTCAGCAAAGTCTTAAGTACATTCAGAGAAAACAGACAAGGTCTACGAAATAACAGGGAAAACTTCGACAGATACAGCGTTTTGTACCAACAGGTAATTTTCTGAAGTCCTGCCTCACTGACATTTAACGTTTCACTTCTAAATTTGTGCAATTCGATAGCACCATCAACTGTTGACAGTGAATGAGGCACAGAAAAAACATCTTGTACGTTTTTGCTGCTGCTCCCGCTTATCCATCCAGCTTAGCACAATGTCAGAGAAAACCTGTAGAGAAAAACTTTTTTCAGAATGAAAGAGTAAAAGCGATTACCTCCCGCCGCCGCCACTTGTTTTCTAGATTAGTTACATTACTTGGGCCTACGTAAGCAAAGTCGCTTGTAGTATTACATCAGCGTACAAATGAGTGAGTTGGCTGTCCAGCATCGAGCAGTTTTAAGCTCTAGCGTTTGCTTCAGTGTGGCTACGTCGTGGAGGCAAGCAGTGCTTGCGCAGGTAGGCGCTTGTAACTTGTGCGCAACGCATTTCGTCTTTTAGGAAATGAATCTTGTCAAGCCTCTGCTGATGACAATTTTGGTGTGGGCTTGAGCTATTTCTTGCTCGACGGAAACTATGACAATATTACTTGCACAGCTTTGTACTTTCATTCCAACACGCCTTACACTAGATACGTGTCACGTCTACTTCCGCAAACGCACCACAAACGTACTTCACCAAATTGGCAGCTTCGAGCTTTATACTTTTCGCAAAATATTGACTCAGAGTTAATTTTGCATGGTTTGATCGTTTTGTCATTCATCGTGTTTCAAGCTAGAGAGTTCATGAGCGAAAAACTGTTCTACGACAAAATAGTGATGAGTTCGCCTCACAAATGTGTTTGGCCACTTGTAATTATAGAAATTGAAATCCCCACTTGAACAGTCGCACCTATAAATAGCTGAATATCAGGACATTCTGTATATTTTGACCACAATTTACAGCGAAACTACTTTATATGAGAGTGATGTGCACTTGGAACCCCTCTAAAGACATCAGTTCGCAAGATGTGAACTACACGAAATCAACGCATTTTCAACATTTGTTTCAAAATTCGTAGTTTTGTATTTAAAACAGCTATCATTAGTACAGACTGATACACACATGTATGCAACTGATATAGGTATAAAGGTCAAAAAGTCACAAAATGCATTCTTCACAGTGCAGTTGTCAGGTTAAACTTTTGAAGAAGTATTAGCTGCTGCGGGTTCGGTAGGAAATATATGAATAGCTCACCCGTTTTTATAACGTGTCGCGGAGCGTTCGTGGCAAGCAAATTGCANGTAAACATCTGATTGACCACTGTGTCATTCTCAACGAAACTATTCTGTTTTTCGCGCTGGTAGCGCCCNAATATCTGAGATAAAACAGGAANAAGATTACAGATATTTCGTTACCCAGGTATCCAGTGGTGTAGGAGGCGGGGGTGAAAGCGCAACCCCAAANGTTTTGATTTGTTGAAACTTTGGGCAAAATCCCTGAAAAATTTGGCAAAANCTCTGAAAATCAGNGTACAATCTCTGAAAATCCAGGCAAAAATGGCGCTCAACATTGTTTGACTTCAAAAAATGGTGCCCAACGTTTGCAAAAAAACACAATTAAGACCTTTTTTGGGGTGACACCTACAACTGGTATTCATGTGCTTTGTGGGAGAAAATTTGTGGGCAAAAGGCGCACAAAACATTTTCGGACAAGTTTGGGGAAATTGGGGCAAAAGTCCTTTACACCCCCAAAAATTTGCCTGCTCCTACGCCTATGCAGGTATCCCGTCGTTTTCAAGAGGTATTGCTGAAGAAACACGACAGTACCATTACGCATGGCTACACGAGACAGCAGTGAAGATCAAGATAAGATGACAGTAACTGGAAAACAGAAGCATAAAGCTAGGGAGTATTCTTCATGCTACCTGAGTAACTCTGTGGCAGTCACCCTAGAATGGTTGTGGGTGTGAACAGCAGCTCTGGGCCTATCTCATCGCGCGAATGCTCTCGCAATTCCAGAGGTATGTTTCGCCGGTAGGATTGATGTAACATGGAATTGAGAAAACTGACATATTTAACCTTTGTCAAAAACCATGAAGTAGAACTGCGCAAAGCCAGTCTTTAAAATCAAAATGCGCACTATCACAACGTAAAAGCAAAGGATAGGAGTATGATGGGCGTTTCACAGTTAATCGCATCGTTGAAAATCCCATGTTAATAGTAGTGTAGGTTTGATCGTAGGTTAAAAGTCAAGGTTTTTTGTGTCAAAGTTTTTCTTTGCTGTATATCATTCGACAAGCGCTAACTAATTTCTAAGACACCAAGCCAAGCTTTCCTAAACGCGCAAGAGCGGTGGCGTGATCTGCAACAGCAGGATTTGCGATTCGAGCTCGAAGACCACCACATCGTCCACCACGGCTCGAAACCTCTGCTAGAAAGTTATGTTTTTACAAATAAAAAATAAAAAAATTAACTTAATTCTGATACACCGCACATGCGCATTTTATTCCTTTATTCACTTAGTACACTAACAAGATGCGAGCAAAACGTCGTTGCGCACGAATCCTTTTTTGAATCTTTCCAATGGGAGATCGACATGAATACCTTAAGTAAAGCTGGCCTAAGCGAAGATCTGCTACGAACTGCTCGCTTGGCATTCAACACCTCCAGCACCTCCAGCTCTGCACAAGAATGCAATCGGTCTTGCTGAAACGGAGCGTCTTACGCTTTTTAGAAAGGAAATACGCATTTGCACGTTTGCAACTAATCATCAACGGTGCACGTGCAGGTACGGTCTGCTAAAAAAACAAAACCAGAAACTTGGCCACAGCAGACGCAGCGGCTATCACAGTGCGACGAACGCAGCAGCCACTGCTCAGTATATTATGCAGTCGTGTTTTCGTACCGTGTTCAATCTCAAAGACCCTACTTGTGTGTCGTGGATTCGNGTCTGTGCTTGGATAGATTAACACCTACTATTGCCAAAAANATAAGCTAATTTTACTGTAAACGTTGCTATTTTTTTGGAAGAAGTACGTTCCATTGTCGAGTGTTTTTCGTCACGGNTTGGATTAAAGTTATGTTCCCCTGAAAACTGNAAAACAAACAAGAATGGAAGCCGATTTTGAAAAACATGCCCCTCCACGCACCGTGACTTCTTGCGTTGTATCTTGTATGCTTAAGGTTTATTCATACAGAAAACGTTTTCANTTGCGCATGAACTCATCGAAATTGTTTCTAGCTCAGATGAAAATCTCAACCAAATATACTCGTTTGACGCAGGGGTAAAGGTCGTGATGCAAACACCGGGTAAATGTTTGTTTTCGTGTATTTCGAACCCGGGTGTGACGTAGATTGCTTTCTTGTGTCTACATCGGCCAAGAAAAATTAATATCATGCACTACTTCACAAAACTCCGGCAGCCTCGACCACTGGAGAGATCAGCCCGGTAGGCTATATTCTACTGTAAGTTGTTCACCGCAAAAACTCTGCCTTCGCGAAAGCACATAGACACTTAAAGAAGCGATGGTTACGAGAAAATGTTTTTGTTATAGGCGCTGTTTCCATGACGATCGTGCACGTAAATCAGAATTTGGTTTTGTTGCATTAAAGCGCCATTAGTTGATTGCTCATACGCAAGTGGAGTCTTCCACGATCTTCAGTCGCTGTTTCTAATTATCTAACGGCAGCACTTGACCAACGCAGCCAGGCACGCCGCTGACACTCTTATTGACGGGAGATAAAAATCCTTGAGCAGGACTCGCTAGATGTAATGCCGTCTTAAGCAGCACTCCGGGAGAGCTGATTCCTGCTTACAACCCTTGAACAAGGCTCGCGACGCAACTAATCTCGCCGTTTAATTTGCATTTCAAGGTCATTTTCATCGAAGCGTTTTTTGTTGCAAACGTCGAGATTGCTGCAGATGTTCAGATCAACAGTGCTATCCCTGAGTGGCAACAGTGCTATCCCTGAGTGGCAGGAGGAGGCACATCGCAAGCTTCTGATTTCTGCAGTGTATACAGTGACTTTATCACAACTGTCAAGCGCGTATGGGCACAAAACGATATTAGGCTAAATATTCCAACATAAATTTACTGAAAAAAGCTGTTTAACGCACATTGCATTTTAGCAACGAACACGTCCGGAACAAAAACTAATGCAAATAAAAATGCTCAAGTAAAAATTAATCCACATCGCAACTGGTACATACAAACAGTTTTTCAGAACCATGTGGTAAAAACAGTTAACACGTCGCATAGTTTGGTATTGCATCCCCAATGAAACCAGTTGACATACCTACGCTTCCAACTTCAGCCAGCAGTGGCAAGACATTATAAATGTTGCCGTACTACGCTCAGCGCTTGACGAGTCACATTGAAACAATTTATTGCAATGGCCAAAGCTCCCTCAATGACAACGTAAAAGGTAGACTATATCCTGGTCGTACTCGCACACCAGTGTCTGAAGTAAAGTTGACAAATTATTTAAGTTGATAACAAGGCTGTGCGCATTAAACGTTTGCTGAATCGAAGTGTTTTTTACAATTGCCAAGGCGGATGTTTTGACTTCTGTAATACACGAAACCGCCACAGAAAAACAGTAAAGCATAAATTGTAAGTAATAAGAATGTGACATCTGCACCCATGCAGTGAAAAAGCACAGTTTTCATTCGGGTTTGAGACATTGCTAAAGTTGTCTTTGAACTAAGGTCAACGACGAGAAACTCAACAAAGCAGTAACCGGAACTGAGCTGGTTCATGAGCAAAGATGCTTAGTGAGATACCAACGCAGTTTGAAGGCTAAAAACACAGATTATGCACTTGCAATCGCACAACCTAAGCTGCTGGGCAAATAAATATTTCGGTGCCTGAAGAATTTATTTTGCACGATAGAAGAGTAGATTCATTGTGATCTAACCTACAGGACATGAAACAGCACGGTAATGGATTTTTACGGCCGTCCGCAACTGTTAGCGGGGAGTTTGAAAGGCTGAAGCAGAGGTGTTCGGAGTCACTTTTTTGACTCTTGCTCCCTTTCCGAAAAACGTGACTCGAACTCCTGCTCCGGAACTCATTGAATATTTACACTCCGACTCCTGTTTACGGTCCGAAAACTTGAAACCAAGAAATAGAATCATATGTTGTTATATATGTTGTTCTCGCCTAAAAGAAGNTTCTTTTAACTCATTCATCAGAGTACATTAGGTACATTCAAAATGAAACAACTGCTGCAATCANTTNACTTATTAACCTGCATAAATAAAGCACCAAAGCTACACTGAAAACACTTCATACCACCGTATTATTGCAATTACGTTTCTTCTCCTGTGTTGTAAACTTGGAAGATAACACCGACACGTTTAGGAATACCCTGAAGCAAACTGCGTTTCTACTGGCTTGCCTGAAACCAAACTGAAATTTTTGCATTTTTAACTGTTGTCTTGTACATTTCACTAAAAATAATAAATTGCGAATGCTGCTTACGAAACAAGATACAGGGCAGACGTAAAACTTCCAGTAGCTGACGTAACTACCCAAAAGAGATTATTGCTGTCATACAGAAGTTGAGCATGGGCATTGTGCCAATCAGAACAATTAGCTTGTCAGAGTAATTTTTAATTTAATGAAAGCTATTATTCGACTCCGGTAAAAATTGAAAACTTCACTCCTACTCGAACTCCTGGTCCGTTGTTTATTCATAATTCCGACTTCGGGTCCTCCTCCGGAAAAAATGCAGCCTCCTGCCGGAGTCTACCCGGCACTCCGGCTCCGCGATCACCTCTGGCCTGAAGACTAGCACCCATCACTGGGATATTCATCCGCGTTGGTGGCATAGTCAAAAGACACCAAGAAACAATCAAGCATGTCATCCGTACAGGACCACTTAAAAAGACAAGACATCGCAAACAGAATACACTGTTCTCACAAAACAATCATCAAGCTTCATGCCGAAAGATAAATTGATAAGCGTGAATTCAAGTTTTTTTCAGCCAAGCAAAACAAGAAGTGCTAAACGCTGCGCAAAAGCACCTGATCAACAGGTCTATGGTAAGCCTTAAAAAATCAATGTTCCGATTCTACACCGGATTCCGCCTCCGATTCTTAATCATTAAGTAATCAAAGACTGCACGTCTTGGTCGCGTAACATGAATCATCGTTTTTTACAGCAAAAGCTTCTTGCAAACAACCCACTCTACCTACCGAGCCGTATCCAGACTGCTGGACATGCTTTTCGTGTCTTGCGAGAAACAGCAGGCACTTCGGCAGCCTTTTGCTTTGGCCGAAATGAAGCAACACAGAAGGTAAAACCGCCCGCACACTTCTTGCATGCGGCTTGCGCAAATCGTTTGCCGTGAAAAACGTCTCAATTCTTTTTGCAAACCATATGAGATTCTTGAATGAATAATTCAGTTGAGCAAAAACTTGGGTGAGATAAAAAAGTTCATCAGTTTTACGTTTTTGTCGTGACCAAAACGAAAAACTGAGGTTTTTTAATTATTTTGAATTTCCGGCTATTTCAAATGAGGTGACACGACAGTTTGCTAAACAATTAATCTTCCATCAAAATCTTCCCAGATGACGCAGAAAAACGTTTTTTTTCCGATGTCAAGGAATACAGTATATCAGCATTTGGCGAACACAACCGCAAACATTTCGCTCGTTATTTGCCTCATCAGCATTGCAATAAACTTTGCGAAGCTTTAACAAACTTTATCGGCTTCTGTCCCTCTTTGTTGCAACAGGTTAGTGGATAGAAAGCATGCATTGCGCACAAAGTGGTGAACTGATCATATAGTTTGATTTCACGATGTACTACCACATAGCTTCAGACTAACAACAGCATTTGCAATACGAAGCAAGCTAGTAAATACTGTGGTGTTGAATTAGTGCTACAGGCAGTTGTATAAGGTCATTAGCTCCATACAACGGCTTACCAGTGCCAGAGAAAANTAGATTTTGATAGGAGCGCCTCTAGTTCAGTGATCAGCAAATGTTTTTGCAGGTCACCTTNACAGCCTGCGGAAGCTTTCATGGTCTACATTTTAAAGCGTCTAATCTGAACTCTANAGCAGTGTTTCTTAAGTTTTCCATCTCGCANACCCCAAATCATATATTAATGTGCGGAACCTCGAATATTCTTAACAATGAACAAAACAATAAACGGCTTGCACACGAACGAAACACACAAATGTTTCAGTCACGTGAATGCACGTGCAAAGTTTTACCAGAAAATTCCGTAGACACAGTGGACTATTACATCATTAAAGATAGTACTGGAATTTCTCCGTTAGGCCTAGAGGTGTATGTCAGCCTGCAGTTATCAATTTTAAGCTGACTAATGGCCCAAATTTGCGCATATAAATTTTCGATTTTCTTGGTTGTATTTTCGTTTGTGGACCACCTAAACACATTCGTGGACCTCTCAGGGGTTCACGGGCCCAAGGTTAATACCCCTGCTCCAGAGTATGGTCCTTGGGTGTCGGAAAGATTTTTTCCAGAGGGAGCACAAGGGGATTTTTCCAAATTTTTCTAGGGGCCAAAAGTAGTGAACATTGTCTTTTACCACTCGAAACTGAGAAAACAACATTTTTAGTGCTAAACTTTTCAAAATCCATGGAAGAAAAGACCCCTCTGTCCCCCTTCCGACGGTCATAGTAAGGTCTCGGGATTTCTTTAACCTTTGCTTATGTTTGTAAACGAACAACTGAAAAACAAGCATGCCCAGATTTTCATCATAACTGTCCGAATTCCAAGCATTTTTTCTACATTTTTCGAACTGCATAGATCGTGGCGCTGTTCTACCTGTAGTCGGGGTACACAGGGTGAGCTGTTTCTGCGTAGGGCAGCCATTACTTTCAGCTCAGTAGCTCATTTTCTGGAAGCTTTCAAGTATCAAAATTTTCTTCTCCTCGGGCAACGGCTTACCTTTCTCAGTTTTAATGGCATAACAACCCCGTTTTACCCCTCATGCATTGCGCAACGGCGCCTAGTAACGCGTTAGCGACTCATAAAGCGAATGAGGTAAATTCCTGATTCGCCACGCGGATACCGGATACCAAAAAAACTATGACCACTTACTAAAATCAACCTCACCGTTCTTTAGAACGCTTTGGTTGTCGCATTGTTGTCGCTCTTATGTGTTTAATTTGTAAGAATAGCCGAATTTCAACCTGGTGTTTCTTACGTAAACTAATGAGCTGCAGTTTTATTATTACACCAGCCAGTCAAAAATCTTTGGTACTTATACGCGATGTACCCGTAAAGCGAAAAATACCAGGTAGATGAAAAGAAGTTTGCTGAACCTAAGCAATATGTATTACT
>JGI24021J15306_10001474_pt1 | contig 23134 bp, 8 predicted proteins | sample Ectturendosymbi1_FD_15306 | JGI IMG/M metagenome (IMG submission 15306) | reverse complement strand
CCCTTTGGCCCCCCCCCTGGCTACGCCTATGCCTGCATATGAATAAACTTTCTACGTATTGCCGCGAAGGAAAGACCCGAGCATTGATCCACGAAGTGGCGAACAGTATCAATGCTGCCATTAAAATTGCAGTTTTCAAAGAAATCACCGCAGCATTAATACTGTTTCGGCAAAAGCTTTATTTGTGGAGAGGCGCGAAGTACTGGAGATCATGGTCTGTTCGACTGCAGTGGCAAATTACGTTCAAGTTTTCGTTTCGAAGACTTTTTCTTTGGAATTCATCTAGGCGTGTGTTCGTGTCACTCGTCGACACTGTGATGAAGCATGTGCGGATTTGCTTTGCGCAGATTTATGCATTTTTATGACTGCGTTTTCTTTTCTCGGTATTTTACTCCATTTGCGCGTTCGCCATTTGAAATGCGCACGATTGACTACTTTATCCTCATTTTATATATTTTGCAAAACTTGATCTGGCTCAAATAGCGCCCCTTCCGTTTCTCTGTTAAAAACCCGTCCATGGTAAGATGCCCGTTAATCAGCTGCAAGAGACGGTAAGCATTGACCACATGTTCTTACCATTCAACGTGGCGAATCGTATCACGGAGCTGTAAGACTTGTAAAGTTGTTTCGTAGCACGCGGTGCTGATAAAGTTTGTCTACAGTTGCTTGTCGCTGGCATCCGTCGCTTCATGTTTATTTGATTGAAACCGTTTAACTCTTCAGTCTCAAGTTCTCGTTGTTCCAGACCCGAAGTTTGTTTGCAACCTTTTGTACGGCGTGGTTATTCAAATCTTCCCTTGGCGACATGAAGGCTGATCGACTTTTTTGAGCGAGTCACGAAAATGCGATGCTCAAAAGCAGGGTGTGTTTAGCCCGCGTCTGTGAGAACAGCATGTGACCTTTGGGCAGTTTCTCATCAGCGGTTCTTTGACTACTACAAAAACAGATCTCAAATCCGTTGAGAAACTCTTTGTATGCTCGAAGTCGCGGTTCCAAGAAATTACATTTTTTTGATAAGTGCTAATCTCATTATGCTTTTGTTCCTGCTGCAACTCGTGCGATTAATTCGGCGTTGATTTCGCAACAAATCAATGTGCGACAGGGGGTTTGTCTAAGTGAAAGTTTCTACATTTGTCTACACCAGGGGTTCCCAACTTTTTTTTAACAATGTACCCCTAAAATTTCTTGTGACAACAAGGCAAAGTAAAATAACAAAGAACTCCCCTGCATTTTTAATAGAACTTTCAGATTTTTAGAACTATAAAGGTACGTATAAATATATATTGTAAAGGTATAAATTTTTAGAACTATAGACTCCGTTTTCATGTCTCAAAGTTAATTTGCAGCGGATGTACAATAAATGTACTCCTATCGCTACGGGGCGAGAATTGGTTGCGCCGTGCGTGCAGCCTTATGTTTTGCCTCCAGTTCCGCTTTGGGAGTACGTTTGGTAGATCCGGTCCTGAATTTATGAAATTTGACAACCACTATTCAGAAGCGGGACGAGCTGACGCAGAAAGACTTCAAATTTGCGAGTGGAGTTTACTTTCAAATGTCGCAGTATGGTTGAACGTTAACAGCTGGGTCTTCGGGCGCTGGGCGAACTACATCATGACATTGACTTCACCTGCTGTTGCTCCCAAGTTTTTGTGAGAAAGAAGTAATTTCTATCCAACCTTATCTTTTTGAACGTGCCAACCCAGTTGTAAATCTTCATTCCCTTTGGTGGAATTTTACTTCCTACTTAATTTTCTCACGATTTTACCTCCTACTTAATTTTCACACGATGTTCATTTCTTCTATAAAATAACGCAAGACCACAAGCAACACAAGAAGCTGGGACGTGGAGATTCAATTGACAGCCCCAGTACTTACCTCTATGTAATGTAAGCGTGATTCAGGTACCTCGTGCTGCGCACATTCTTCTGCTACGTGTCGCGGGTATCCCGCAAGTTCAAATGTGTTGGTTAACTTTACTCAGCCGACCTTAAAGTGGTGTTACGTTAACACAGCTGCCCAGTTGTGTTATCTCTTCGTCCATCGTAGCAGCGATGAGTTTTACGTCATGCTACCGGTCAGCCACACGACTGTCCGTTAGATACATGCGTTCGTGTTAAACTTGCAAATCAAAACCTACTTGGGTTTTTTCTTGACGTGTCGGTTGAGCTTTTAATAACAGTGCAGTTGCGTAATCAGCCCAAAAATTTTGAAGGGCCAAAATGTTTGAATTTAGGCGAATAACACTATCTTGTTGGAAAAACGCCTCTCAAAGCACAAAATGGCTATAAATATCCAAAAATTTTGGGGGGCGTGGCCCCCCGGCTACGCCTATGTAACAGTGTGTTTCCCATTGCAACGTCCGTGTTCCTGCGAAGCGTTTTGCTTTAATTCAAATTAAAATCTTCTACGATGTGCCTCTTGTTGTTCGTGCCTAGCTCCGCTGCGTATGCCCACTAAGGTCCTGCGCGGGTTGCGAGTACCCGCATTGGCGGGGCGGGTGCGGGTTGAACTTGCTACGGGGCGGGGCTGGTGCGGGCTATACTTGCTGCGGGGCGGGCGCAGGTTGAGAAATTCTTCGTGCGGGTAACTGAGTGTTGAGCCAAAGCTCATGAACTTCATCAGCTCAAAAATCGCAAAACACGTGGATGCACTAAAGTTGTTTGATAGCATTGCGCTTAGGACAGCAGGCCTGTAGCAATTACTACATTATGATGTAACAACCCATTGTTGCGAAACATTAGCTCAAGCTCTTGCTATGTGGTAGGCAAGTGACCATTTTCCAATGCTACCTTCATACTCGGTGAGGAATAATTCGGTCTAGCAGCCCTTCTAAGTGAATAAGACAACGCTCAGCAAGCACAACTGGACTGAACAGTGTTTTTTATCACCTCAAATCTATTGACTGCGAAAGATCAGATCTGGGAAAAGCTTTGGTATGATTGCCAATGAAAAGAATGGGCGGCTTGATTTTGCTGCTTGTTAGACTTGTCTTCAGGCGTCATGAGTAGGGAAAGTTTTTGCAACTTATTTTACAGCTTCTGAAATACTTAGAATTGATGTAGTACGATGTTTTAGCTGGTTGCAGGAATTTTATATTGCAACTTTTTTCTTTTTTACATGCAACTTTCAAGTAGGCCTATTGCGCAAAATGTAAAGGTGTTATTCAAAAAAACATGCTTTAGAACTATTTCAGTATAGTGCTGTTCTCTTTGATAACTGGTTTGAACTGAATAGTGACCTAAAAACAATTGTAGAATTGACCCGGCCAAACATCAGTCCAGAACTGTAGGCCAATTTGGTAAATTGCCAAGCATCTTCATGCAGTGTGGAGCGAAGTTTCAGCATGCTACGCAAACAGTTGATAAAAGTTCGCCATTTCTGGCCAGATAATGTTTGGAAATATTTAGTATTATATGTAAATAAATCGCTTGAGTAAATCACTGTCGTTTAAAATGCTTGTGCATAAAAGCAACTTTTGTTGAAAATAATGGCATACTATACACGATTTTATTGCAACAAAAACTTGCCCTAGCTATGAGTTTTTAGTAGTTTTCGGACAGGTGCGGGTTTGAGACCGAAAAAGCGCGGGTTGGGTTGGTCTGCGGGGCGGGTGCATCTAAGTCGGGGGTCTCCAAAGTGGTTTGTCGGAGGGCCACATAAGCTAATAGAAAATATGTCGAGGGCCGGACATTTCACGCTGTGTGATTGTTTCGGGATATGTTATATTCTACCAAATCAACAAATTTTTCGTAAACACATTTCTCAGTTTTTTTTCAACATTAAATTTTTCATCATTGACAAAATGGCTTCTGGGGCCGCATTTGGCCCGTGGGCCGTACAGTTCATGCAACATAGACAAGAAGCTGCTAACAGCTTGCCACAACACTGAAACCATGACAACACTTGTCCAAGCATGTCAGACTAAGCGCTAACGGGCATGATCATGGTCAAATAAGCACGTGATGTGCATGCTGAATTTGTCATGTGACCACTTCAACCAAACGTGTTCGGCTAAAGCCAAGATAATTTCAGCAGTGCTTTCGCACCATGAGGCAAAGTAGGCAATGGCTTTTTGTTATGAGCTCATTGGAAAAATTAACACATTTTAATACTCATATTTTTAACCAAAACCGTTTCAGTTCAGAAGTTTCACTGGATTGATACATGTGCTGAATTTGAAATTAATTGTGCTCAATATGGTTACTTGAATGCAATATCAATAAAAGTCTGGTTGCTTGGGAATGTGGTTGTGAAGTCCTTAAATAGCAATCTTATCGCAATTGGCCTTTACATTTTCTATCATGTATGAGTATGTAATCACTTGGCTAACTATATCACCAGCCAAAGTAATGGGTATTAGTAAAGATGACATATATATTTTTTAGGCAGTGGCTACAGAACCATCGATGGATCTTTAAATTTAAAACCTTATTCGACCATCTCCTGTAACGTGTTAGTAACACACGACAAGAATGCTGTAGGCTTGGTAGTAATCGGAAAACCCGAGCAGCATGTGCGCAAAGCTTCGCCTTGTGGCAGCAAGCAACAAGAGTTCACCTGACGAGATCACTCTCGTCGTCACCGTTAGCAACAACAATCAACTGTTCATCAGGTTCACAAGCATTATTAGAGGTCACTCACCAAGATCACTCCATTGGGATCACTCTATTATTGCTTGTTGTTTGCGGCACATGTTTAAGGTGTTGTTCTTCGTGCACATTCTGTTCGTGGTGAATCGAGCTTTCAGCGCAATGCCAGCGCAGAGGTTGCAACAGTAGAAACATAGAAACTGTGAAAGGTGAACCTAAAATCTAACCCTAATGTTAACCTAACCTTGACCCTGACGCTAACCTAAAACTAAGGTAACTTTAACTCTAACCCGTATAGCAAAAGTTTTGAAAAAAGAAAAGAAAAACTGGACCCACGAATTGAAACGTGCAAGCAGTCCCAATACCAAAACGTAAGGCAACAAGTCGAGAGGCAAACCCTCAACCATTGGCATGGCTGACTTGGAACCTACCCTTGGGCTACCAGATTGACGCTGGTTGACTGACAAACTGACCGCTTTATTCGAACAGCGTCATGCGAGGCGGTATGGTCAAGTAACTTTTGAAATAGGAAGATCCATTGGTGGTTCCGTAGCCACTTTCTATTTTTTAATGTCTAGAAATCCACAAAAGCAATACTTTAGATCAGGGGTGCAAGACCTGGCTTTAGCTGGTGATAAAGTTACTCAAGCGATCAGCCTAAGAAGTTTCAAGTGAAGTGGAACATATCACGATGCTGTAGTATCATCACAGGCTATGCGATCTATTTGAATAAGGACTGATGATGCGTTGGAAAACGCGAAACTAGTTTCCCCGTCAATAAACTGTGACTGATTTACTTGTCGCCATCTTTGTGACCTATAACTATGAAAAATAGATACGCTTGCAAGTTATAATTATCGCAGAAGAATGAAACCAGAAAGCAGGCAGATGCCTCAGAAGCTTGCCGCAAGGCTAAAGGCTATGCGATAGTCAAGATAATTAATGAGCGAAGTAACACTGCACAAGAGGACAACAAAACTTTCAGAAATCACAAATATTCGGAAGGCAATAGCTAGGCATTGAAGTAAACGCAAGTGGGAGTCTCACGTTTAGCTTCCTTGTTGTTGAGGTGGAAGGCTGCTGACACCGTCTTTGTGGTGCTGAGCTTTAGCTTCCATGTCTGGAGGTATTCATTTACAGTTGCCGTGTCCTTGGTCAGCATCCCTTTCACTGCCTGCCAGTCTCCATCAGCATGCATGATTGCTAGATCGTCAGCATATGCATACTTTCTGGAGACGGTGGTTGGCAGGTCAGAGATGTACATGTTGAAGAGAAGGGGCGCCAGGACCGATCCCTGTGGGACGCCGTTCTTGAGGCATTGTACCTGCTTCTTTTGCTGTTTCCGGTGGTGAGGGTGAAGCTGCGATTGCTAACCATCTCCGTGATCATGTGAACCATATGTCTATCAGGCGGCAATTGCAGCAGCTTGCAGGTGAGGCCGTGGTGCCATACAGTGTCGTAGGCTGCTGTGAGGTCGACAAACACAGCTCTGGCCTTCTTTTTAGCCAAAAAGGTATCCTCTATGTCCTGTGTCAACAGGGTGAACTGCTCTATGGTCGACCTCCTGTGTCGAAAGCCTGACTGCTCCCGAGGGAGCAATGGGTTGATGATTGGGTCAACATGAGTGTAGATGAATCTCTCGAGGATTTTAAAGGAGACACACAGCAGGGATATGGGATAATAACTCTTTGGGGGGAGTATGAACTCCAGGAAGATGGAGTCCAATCCCAGGGATTTTCCTGGCTTCAGGCGTCTGAGGGCAGCAGCAAGCTCCTCCAGCCTAAAGGGTTCAGAGATACTGTGACCCTCAGATGTTGGGATCTCCCACAGGTCGGAAAACTCCTTGTTGACCAGCCTGGTGGACTTGCGATCCCCAGTCTTGTGTGCCCCGTTCTTCACAAGTTGCAAGACGATGGAGTTTGCCGAGATGGGGCACTGGTGAAAGGAGCGTCCAGACCTGCCAGTTAGTTTGTTGATGGTTCTCCACACCTTGCTGATAGAGTGCGAGAAGTCGATGGAATTTACTGCTTCCTCCCATCGCTTCTGCCTGAGCCGAGACAGTAGGGATGAAGTGGCTCTGTCAGAGTCAGCCCCATTGGGGCTCGGATGAAGGAGCGATAGTGGGTCTCACACTCTCTGTCCCAGCATGGCACTAGTTCTTCAGGCCATGTGGAATACATTGTTTGGCCGCAGAAAGTAGGCTCTCCCAAAAATTCTGGTATGCCCTCTCAATATTTGAAGCGTGTGGAGGTGGCAACCTCTCAACTGATTCATCTGTGAAACGCAAAAGCGTTTCCAATCAGCCTTGCCGAAGTTCCAACGCTTCACCGGATCGCTGTGAGCAGGAACCTTGAGCTTCGGTGGCGTTATGAGGAAAGGCCGATGTTGTAACCGCGGGAATTTTCCTAGGACACGTATGCCTGGCAGTCGGCTGTCCTGGCCGAAACTCACGAAGTCCAGGTCTGGGTTGGTGCCGACGTTCCATCGGTGAGAGAAGAAGGTGGCTGTTTCCTTTGGGTTATATAAGAGACCAAGGTTGTTGGATGTTGTCCAGAAATCTAGGCCGTCACCATCAGGGAATGTTGTCCAGGAATCTAGGCTGTCACCATCAGGGGATGTTGTGTTGTAACCCTAGTTCGTTGACATGTTGGCAGTTAAGTCACCAACACACAGACTGGGGTGTGGGAACGTCGGGATGGCCGTTAATTAGTGTGAATCGCAAGCGTGGAGGTTTGTAGACGTTAACGGTCTGATATCCTGCAACGTCTACGCACAATCACTCAGTCTCTGATTGTTCTGGAGACTGATTGACCAGTGACCATTCCAACCGCTCATGGACAAATGTGACAAGGTTGTGGTTCCTGCTCAGGACTAACCCAGCTAATGAAAAGTTGGGGATTACTACTAGCTTATCTGTAGTTGTGCAGTGGGTCTCCTGTAGGACGACGATGAAGGCCTTGTTCTTATAAGCTAGCTGCTCAATGACAGAGATCTTGTCTGCGGTAAGCCCTTCGGTCTTCAGCTGGAGTATGTTGGTTGTGGGTCTTCGGTAGCATTTCTGCTGCCGCGCCCTGTGGGCGTTTTATGACCTACCCCATGGCAAACACATGCAGTGCGGTAGCAGTGGTTGCACTCATGTTGACAAGTTTAGTTGACATTTCAAGCAATGTCGTACAGGAGGGCCACATGAAGGCACCTGTCATCTTCCCAAGTGGGGGGCAGTAATACTGGTCAGTACGCTGGAGACAGCCAAAATCAGATCAAACCCACACACAGGCCAATATGTTAGTAGAGTTCCCTCTGATCACAGCCATGGACAGACACTGGTAGAACCACTATCACTCCCTGGCATCACTGAACATATCAATAAGTTTCTTTGCGAGGCTGCTCAAAAAATGGACAGTAGACTTACTGTACACACCAGTGGTTTCGATTGTGACTGGTTGAAAGTGGTAATTGTTAAGGAGGCCATTTATATACTCATTTCACTTTTGTTGCTCACATATTTATTTTTTTGAATTATGGCCACCTGTGAGTCTAAGCTTTTTCTATTGGCAGTGGCTATAGTACCACCCATGGATCTTTAAATTTAAAACCTTATTCGACCACCTCTTGTAATGTGACAGTAATGCACGAGGAGAATGCAGTAGGTTTGGTAGAAACATAGGTAAACGCAAAAGGTAAACCTAAAACCTAGCCCTAACCTAACGGCAATGCTAACCGTTAAACGTAACCCCTAAAGCAAAAGTTTGGAAAGTTTTGAAAAAAGTAAACAAAACTGGTCCCACAAATTGAAATGTGCAAGCAGTCACTATTACGAAAACATAAGGCACCAAGGAGAGAGGTGAAACCACAAGGCAGACTTGAAACATATCCATTACACCACCAGGACGACACTACTTGCTTGACAAACTGACCGCTTTGTTCAAACCATGTCATACGAGACGGTATAGTGGAATGAGATTTGAAATAAGAAGATCCATGGGTGGTTCTGTAGCCACTTCTTTTCTATTTTTTGCATTGCTTCTGTTCTGCTTCCACATTCTGCTGAGCCTAGCCTGCTTCCACATGTCTGTTTTGCTGTATTTCTACCAGGTATGCTCATAGAAAATGGTTATTATTAATGCACGGCAGGGTTGATTGATTTAACTCATCTGATTTAAATCAGTGATTTAAATCATGATTTGAATCAAGCAATAAAAATCATGATATAAATCAAACAATAAAATTTAAAAAATCATGTCATTTTAGAGATTTTTGTGATGTGTATGACACATTTAATTAGCATTCTGATAGGTTTTCACATAGGCTATACAGTGTTAGTGTAGAAGGCAAAGAGTTCTTATGACGACACATGTTAAAACCACTTTAAGTTTTATCAATCATAGAAACTGTGAGGTCACAGATTCTGTGTCATTTAACTGCAGAAATTACATGTGGACTGAAATCACTAACCCTTGCAGATTCAGAGGTCATAACTGTTAGAATGCCACAAATTTGAAAGTGTGGACTGGCATAAAGTGAAAGTTGCATTTAAATTCCATGAAATATGAAGGCTGTTGACTATTAACATAGTCATAGTTCACATAGTTTTGATTCATGAAACATATATATTATCTCATAGGTTTAACATTTGATGCGTGTATGCCATGAGTGTCAACAAAATTACTAACTGGCAGTTTCAGTATTGGCATTTCAATAAATATTTCATTTTGTACACTGGCACTGGTGTTATGAACTTATTTGCATTAAGGGATGTTGCATATGCGCAAAAAATTTGAATGAATGTTGAGCTATTTTTAGTCAGGATTGATTGATTTAAATCATTACATTTAAATCAGTGATAAAATATATAAAAATCAAGCAAAAATCATATGCAGTTTTGAAGCTTTCTGTGATTTGTATGGCACATTTAGTTGGTATTCTAATCGCTTTCACATATTGTTGAAGAAGCAGCGACTTCTTATGACAACACAAGTCATAAAATCAAAAATTTGTGAATCATACCAACTGTGAGGTCCCAGATTCTATGCCAACTAATTGCAAAAATGATATGTGGACTGAAATCACTAACATTTGCAGACTCAGAAGTAAGAATGCCACAAGTGTGAAAGTGTAAACTGGCATAAAGCAGGCCTGTAGCCAGGTTAGGAGGACAAAATAAACTGTTAGTGGAGCAAGATTTTTGTTTTTATTACGGTATGTTTCAAACAAACTTTTCTTCTGGGCACAACAAAATTTAAGGACATTGACCCTGAATCTGCCCCCATGGCTACGGGCCTGACTTGAAGTAAAACTTACGTCTAATTTCCAGCAAATGTGTATGCTGTTGATTATAGAAATAGTAGTTTTAAAACATTTTCGATTCAGATTTATAATACACATGTTTTAGGTTTTTACCATTTCATGCATGTAAGTAAGTTGTATTTTGTTTTGTACAGCAGTGCTGGTGTTATGCATTAATTTGCTTTAAGTGTGGTGAGTAAGTGCAAAGTAATTTTGAATGAAAGTTCAGCTGAATTCTAGTTGTACAAGAAGAAACAAAGCACAAAAAAGATACATTAAAACAAACTTTTTAAATTCAAAATTACTACTTGTTAGTAGTGATTTAAATAAAAAAATCCGATATTTTTGATTTTTTGAAAAAATCATGATTTTTATCAACCCTGATGCACGGCCACAATAACTTATATTTTAATTACAAAGCACATCATAAATTTTTATCAAAGGCTGCAAGGTTGTGCACCCCTGCTTTAGATCCACCAGTCACAAACAATGACAGCTTGCATGTGGGCACTGTGCCTGCAGCACTCTTTGTTTTCATGTAGTATTTTGTTTTTAGATCAGTTTATTGTTTTACTTTGACATTTAATTTCATATGCAAAAGGTATGCTGACAATGAATGTGTCCTCCCTGCACAAAACTTTGTTACAATATTGAACATCTATTTGTTTTTATTAAGGAAGCACTGAAAATGATGAAAACCTAAAACTTATAAGCTATGAGCGCTGAGCAAGCTCAATGACAGTTCTGGTATCACTATAGAAAAGTGTAAGAAGGATAGTGGCCTGTCAGTCAAGCACAGCCAATCTGGCACAGCTTTGGGTTTTCACAGTGCTGGACTGGCATGTGCGGAAGCAATGTTTTCATGTTGTTGAGTGGTGGCTGGCAGCAGTATTGTTGTGTTTATCTTAGTGCTGGTGAGAGGAATAGTTAAATTGTAGACTGTAAAGCTTTTCAAAGCACTGTGATATGACACATTGTAGTAAACTTTTGATATGTCTTACTTGCAGTAATTACATTTAGTACATTTATTTTTTATGTAGTAAAAAATTAGGTGAAAAAATACGAGTGAAATGGTCATGGCCTCGCACCTTCTTGCGCAAGGTTTTTTGAGTGTGAGTGATCTGCAAAAGCTGGAGCCGTCTCAATTGTCACTTGATGAAAAAGTTGCCATTAAAATGACAGGTCGACCTTTGCCTGACATTGAAATATCACAACTTGGAGTAAGTAACAATAAACGGTACAAACGTAGTTTTAATTCAGAATGGTATGAAAAGAAAGCATGGCTCTGTGGTTGTGAAGTGAGAAATGCACTATTTTGCTTTCCGTGTTTAGTCTTTGGAGGTGATACAGCTTGGACAAAAGATGGTTTTACCAACATAAGCAAAATGAAAGAAAGATCTGAAAAGCACGAAAAGTCTAAAAAACATATTGAAAATGTGATTACAATGTCACTTTTGGGCAGTGTTGGTGTTCAAGCTAGACTAAGTGAGGCCTACAAACTTTCTATCATTGAACATAACAGGAAGGTAAAGAAGAACCGTGAAATTTTATCAAAGATAATAGACTGCATTACATGTTGTGGACAATTTGAGATTTCCTTACATGGGCATGATGAAAGTGGTGATGAAAAAAAGTTTGAGTCAGAGTTACACAAACACTTGGAAAGTAGTACAGTGTTTAAAGGCATTTCCAAGACTATTAAAAATGATTTACTTGACTGTCTGTTGCATGTATATCGAGATCATGTCAAAAAAGAGATTCAAGAAGCTTCATTTGTAGCTGTAATGGCAGACGATACAACAGATGTTTCAGAACACACACAGATAGTAATTGTTTTAAGGTATGTGCTGAATGGAGAAATATCGGAGAGGTTTTGGGGATTTTTTAATCCAGACAATCAAACGGCTGATGGCATAGCAAAATGTATTCTAGAGCAATTGGACACAATCCTTCAAGGAAGTACAGAGAAACTAGTCGCTCAGACATTTGATGGTGCAATTGTTATGAAAGGCAAAAAAAAAGTTATCCAAGCCAAGGTAAAAGCAGTTTATAACAATGCACATTTTATTCACTGCTATGCTCAACAACTTAATCTGATTATGAAAAATTCAGCAAGCGGTGCACAAGACTCCAGAATTTTCTTCTCAAACCTTTTGAGCATTCCAGCATTTTTTTCAAGGTCCCCACAGCGTTTGTCCCTTCTTAATAAACACATAGCTGCCACTGTTCCATGCCCATCACCTACAAGGTGGGACTTCCACTCGCGTATTGTGAACAGGGTTTATGAAAATTTGCAGTCTCTAAAAAGCTGCTGTGAGGAAATCCAAGCCACATGCAATGGACATCAAACCATTTCAGAAGCAACTGGAATTTTGCACATCTTGAGCAATGATACATTCATGTTTTGGTTGAAGCTTTTTCATAAAATTATGCCTCATGTTGAGAAAATATATGAACAAATGCAGTCTCAAGAAATTGACATCTTCAGCATACATGAAAAAATAGCAAATTTCAAAGCTGCTATCCAAGAAATAAGAAATTCTGAGCACTGTAAAAACCCTTCAGTGACACTAATGACTCAAGCAAAGGAACTCTGTGACTGTATATCTGATGATATCGAGCATAGATACTCTTTTTCTAAACAGTTGGTTGCAGCTAAAAAACTATTCAACAAGAAGAATTTCGCAACTTTCAACATCAGACTGCCTGTAGAAGAGATAAAGATAGTCACTAAAGAGTATCCTATGATTGACAAAGAGAGACTTGAAACTGAACTTGGGGTGTTCTTCAGCAGGCCTGATCTGCATGATTATGACAAGCTAATTGATTTGTTGAAATTTATTCTGGAAAATAATTTGGATGATGTTCTTGGTGAAATAACAAAACTTGTCAAAGTCCTTTTGACAATTCCTATGACCACCACAGAGCCTGAACGCTGCTTCTCAATGCTGAAAAGAATAAAAACATTTCTGAGAAGCACTGTGAACCAGGAAAGTTTAATTGCACTAGCAGTGATTTCAGCAGAAAAAGCCTTCTTTGACAGTACGCCAAACATCAAAGAAAAGGTTATTAATCTCTTTGGTCAAACTAAAGCAAGAAGAATGGATTTCACTTTCAAATAAAATCAAGTTGGGCTTCAGACTTTATTTAAAAGGTGACTGTTTCTTGTTTCAGCGTTGTTTAGGACATGAGAACTCTTCAGATTGAAGTTGATTTTCATTGTTATAAGCAGAGCTGTGGAGCTGGAGTTCAAGCAATTTTGGATTGCTGGATCTGAGCCAAAAACTTTCAGATAAGTGGTTCTTAACCAGGGGTATAGGGGTATGTGCACTCCAGGGGGCGTCAATAAATTTTCACTTCCAGGGGGGTGTGAGCCCTTAAGTGCTGTACAACATTGAAAGTTTGATCAATAAATTTACCAAACAATACATTTCCTTTTACAACTGATTTATAGCCAGGGAGGTTTGAAACAAAGGACAAGTACTTAAGGGAGGCATGGTAAAGAAAAGGTTCAGAACCACTGTTTCAGATAATGGAAGCTGGAGCCTGAAGTTTGGGTTCCAGTGTGGATCAAGCGAGTTGTATAAATAATATAATGTTTCATAGTTTTCAATGGACCAAATTGTTCCAGAGCTGGATCCAAAAACTTCTAGGTGTTGGAGCTGGAGCCAAAAATTTAGATGCCTGGAGCCAGAACCTGGATTTTGAGATCTGGCTCCACAGCCCTGGTAAAAATGCCATGCTGTTAATTGTACTTATGATGCTTGAAAAGCTGATGGGCAAACCTCCAGTTCTTTATGACAACTTTTGATTTGTGGTAGGCCTGTGTGTTGTATTTTGTTTCAGCTCGTCTTTTCAATATGAACTTGAAGTTGAAAGATTGTATCTGTGCAAGTATTGTTGCTAATGCAGTATTTTAAAATTGGTTCCTTTGTGATGTAGATTTTTTTGTGAGATTTTGGTTATGAAAGTCTTTTTAATATTAATAATATATTTGTTACAAACTTGTGGTCCATATTACCAGCACGCCGCACAATCAAACAACACAAGAGCACAAAAAATGGTTAGTTCTAGTGCATTCCAGAATGTGTTTGCACACGAACAACACTGATAGGAGCAAACACTTTAATAGCGCCCCACCTTTAGCATCATTCACCCATCATAATACAGGGATCCAGTAGTGTGAGAGAAATGAAGGCATTCCAACATCAGAACTTTGAGGTAAACATCTCAAATGATTTTCAACGCATTTATCTTGAGATTGACAGCCAGTTAATTTTCCTGAATTTTAAAGCAAGATTTGGAGATTAACAGGAATTCTGCCGGGACCGACGAAAAAGTGACGAACTAAGCGAATTGACGAATTAGACGATGACGAAACGATGAACGAGACGAATTAAACGATAGACTGTATTTGATGCCTTCAAACGCGAATCAAGAATGATGCAAAAAAAACTGCAAAACCGAATGACTTTTTATTGTATTTGTTGTCTGGTGACTGTTGAAATAATTGAATATTGTTTAGAGAAAATTAGACGTTCCACATTACAAAATCATACCAAAAAGAGAGCGTAACATAGGTAGAATCTACCGTAGTGGCAATGAAAATAGGAAGATAAATTTATTGAAAATGAAGTCACATCTCAGGTTGATAGCAATGAGATGATCAGAGGGTTCCAAGCATTTCATCACGCAGGGTGTTTCTCTTAGGCAAGTGGTCGCAACTTTCGGTGTGTGAACCAGCACTGTTTCGTACGGGTACCATTACTTCCAGACTCTAGTTATTTCTAGGCTCGTAATGCTTTTTTGCCGGCCGGCAAGAAATCTTCTAATGAATAAATTCTTAGTTTTTTCACTCGGTAATACGTCGCTGCGACTAGCCAAAAATCTCATGCAAACCAGCGCAAAATCTTATGAAGTGTTCGCAGTGAAATTTGCCTACTTTGTCCACAAAGTTGTTAGGCGTCATTTGTCGGTAGTGCGCAAGTGCTTTTATCATTTGCAATTTCACCAAACTTTCATTGTTTTGCCTTTTTGCCAGCATGAATAGGTAGATCAACCACTACTTCAAAGTTCTGGTACATATAAGCGTAAAGCACACTTAAAACTGCACTGCAGCTTAACTAAAAATACTCTCTATTTGCCTATTACATGCCAATGTATGCTTGCCAATTGTAGATCAAATACACACAGACTAGTACGAAGTGCTTACGAATTGCTAACAATAATGCCTACCGAAATACTGTACGCATGACATTCCCAGATATGTGAGTGTTCACCTGCACCAAGTTAGATGTAATGTCAAAACCTTTGATGTCGTGTTTAGAAACTACATGTATAGCTTCGTGGGTCAATGCGCATCTTTATCAAACTGTTTTATACATTCACTTCAAAGATCTGATGCTTTTCTCAAATCTTCATTTTTCCTCGATTAGTTAACGCGCTTGTGTGACGGTGTCGCTGACCAATTGCAGTAGTTGCTGGTACGTTATCTTGGTGTCTGTTTTCTACAGCATTGCCATTGTGAAGCAATCTAAACCTTCTTTGTACTTTGTAGTGCCTCATGATTTTTGTTTTCTCAAAAAAACTAATTGCAAAATTAGTTGAAACCTTTATCAAAACAATTTAAATGCTCTTGTAAGCATCCCTATCTGATGATTTTGGCCATTTACTTCACACCCAGATGTTAAAATTCTTCAGTTTTCTTCCCACTGCTGGATTACTATTTTATGATGAGCGAATGCAGTTATAGCTGGTGCGTTGTTTCAGCGTTTGTCATCTCCCTAAGTTGTCTGCGTTTATCTACATCACTTGCTCTGTAATGCGCTCCGACTAACCATTTTTGTGATATTGTGCTATGGACCACAAGTCCGAGGTAAAAATTAATATTAAATTAAGTAGGCAAGGCAAAATTTGTGAATGTTATCCAACACACTCACTCCTGTTTATCATTACATTGGACGGCTTATGCTTTAATTTCATCAATCTATCATGTGCATTATAAATTGCGTTAGGTAAATGGTTTCTAATCTGTGACGTGGTAATGTAAAATCTTGGACATAACATTGCCATTTCACAAACAACAGCTTGCATTAGTATCCAAGTCCCTGCAGAATAACCATAAAATTGGGCTTTTGGGAAACTTTGGGCTGATGCGTGGGTTGCTCTCTTATGAAGTCTGTTTTTTTTTTGTATTGCATCATAAACCGGAATGTTGATCATGTGCCTAAGAGTGAAGTAATTGCATTGTAAGTTCAATTAGGCCCGTAGCCAGGTTTTAAGGTTTGGTGGAGCAAAATACATCTTTAAGGGAGAATATTTTTGTTTTTAATACATGTTTAAAACAAAATTTCCTGGGCACAGCACAATTTACAATTTGGGAGGCACAAAAATATTTGGGTCACTGCTTCTGAATGTCCCCCTGTGGCTACGGGCCTGAGATCAATGTGCATTTTTGCAACTTTCGCTCATTGGTACGCTGTCCAATGTCCACCAGAGCAGCATGCTTTTACCGTCTTTTTTGATATTCATATAAGCCATTTTTCTCAATCAACTTCAACAAAAAGGTTGCAGCACGGTTGACTGCGCACGATGACATCATAACGCCATTGAACAGAGGGACCCTGCGTCTAGGTCTTGCATTGGACCCCGCACCTGCTAGGGCCGGCCCTGTTTCAGTCATTTTTTTGTTCGTGCATTTGAGTCGGTTGAACTTGTTTCGTTGCAGACCCAGGTAGAATGGTGCTGCTTGCAAAAATCCTGGGCACTGCCGTCGCACCCCAACTCTGGGCCTCCTCCCAAAATGCTTTTGGGGTCCTCCTAATGGTGATTTCTAAAAAAATTGGAAATGGCACATCCCGAGGCGTAATGGCCTTCACAACAAAATATCCTAATTTTGTATTTTTCCTTCACTATCTTTTAGTTCCACTTGTGGACACAATTTCGGCAGAACTGTCGCTGAATAGTCCTTCAACTGGGGTCTCATGTTTGTGCAGGGGTCTAGGCATTCTGAAATTTGCATTTATTCACTACACAGCATAGCAAATTCCGCGAATTATAAAGTTATCGAATATTTCCCGCTAATACTTGTAATGGGCTTGTAGTCTACGACTAAAAATTTTTGAACGAGCTCAACTAAAGAAATTGGGTCTTAATCCTTGTCAACGACGATTGTTTAGAGATGTAATGAAATGCTAATGTTAACAAAAATTTGCAGGAAATCAAAATCAAGCCTATCGTTCAGTTATGAAACGACTGTTACCGAAGGAACAAACCTGAGGTCAGTCAAAGCAGTAGGGTACGCCGTGATGAACGTTTTCCTTCATTAGCGCAAATTGATAAAACTTTACCATGAGCTTAAGTCAATATTGCTTAAAAAGCATGCCCATTTTGCTTCTAACTGGCCGAAATATGCATACACAAACTTTCCTGATGTCTAGTTTGGGGCATGGCACATGTTTGCATTAATAACATTTTTTATCTGAAATAGGTTATAAATGTTAACAAATACAAACTAAGGCCGATGTGGACGCGACATATTTAACAACCATAATCCACTAACAAGCTCAGCAGTGATTGTTAAACAAACTCTTTTATAACTACCCTAAACTCTAGGGATGTGGAGCCGGAGCCTGAAATTTGGGTTCCTGTTCCACAGACATAGAGGGGAACGGAAGTTTTACCAATATTACAATGGTGTTTGGTTTTCAATGGACCAAATTGTTTTGGAGCCGGAGCCTGAAATTTGAGTTTCGGCTCCACAGCCCTGCTTAAGTCCATCTTGTAGGCTGTGCAAATATATAGCTTTGGTCGTAAGCACCAAAAGTATCTTGCTTCTAAAATAGGAGAAAACTACCTGGGCTAACCATGAATACATTTTTTTCACAACAATCACTGCGCAAACGACGTTGATCAAGTTGAAGTCTGACTTAGGACGTATGCAAATAAAGCTAACTTAACATTCAACACTCTAAGCAATGAATGTAGAGGCTTTACGCTCAAGCCGTAAATACGTTTATTTCCTCACAAACCTATCAAAAGCGATCAGGCAATGTTATTCTAACTAACAGCGCCAGGTACTGCTCTGTCTATAAAGTACAGGACAGAACAGAATACGGATTGCCAAAACCACTGATTTCTACTGTTTGACATTTCAGTTAGAGAAGCTAAAGCATTGTTTGGGGGGNAAATCTCACAAAACCCCTCCTGTGGCAACCTGATTGAATTTTGGGCCCCCACTAATTGGTGGTATGGAGTACAGCTGATACGGCTTTGGTCCTGGGTAATCAACAACCTAACGGTCATGAAAGGATTGCTTCCTGGACCGGGCAGAAAATTTTATTTGATCTTGTTTTTGATCTGCATGATGCTTGCTTAAAAGCCAGATGTCAAGCACTAACCATGTTATCATTACTTGTTTTCTGTATTCAGTAGTCACTTTGTTATTCATTGGTGGATGTTGGTTTTTACTGCGTGTACTGGCTTTAATACTACAAGAGGTTGAAAATTCTCTNTGAGGTGATGTTGCCTGTGGAGTTGGTCTGAATTTGCAATGCCAGGTGATTTGGGGTTTGATTGGTAGTGTTGCAACCTCTCCGGTGGTGTTGCGTTGATTGTATGATTCACCACAAACGGGATGTGCGCGAAGAACAAAAATATATGTATGTGGCGCGAACAAGCAATGATAGAGTGATCTTGACGGGTGATCTCTATTGTTGTTAGCTGCCGCGGTGCGAAGCTTTGCGCACGTGCCGCTCAGGATTTCCGATCGCAACAAAATGGTGCTGTGACCAGGATGTGAAGGTCGTGCCAGGATCAGCCTTCACACAAAGAACGTGCGATCGGTGTGGTTCGTTGTAAAAAGGAGAGGATGTTGTCGCAACCTCTGCGGTGGTGTTGCGTTGATTGTGTGATTCACCACGAACGGGATCTGCGCGAAGAACAAAAATATATGTATGTGGCGCGAACAAGCAATAATAGAGTGATCTCAACGGGTGATCTCTATTGTTGCTTGCTGCCGCGGGGCGAAGCTTTGCGCACATGCCGCTCAGGATTTCCGATCGCAACAGTAGAAACTGTATGGGCTTGTATTCCACAACGACCCTCAAGCATAAGCTTGGTTTGACACTTTCAAGCTCAAATCAGAAATACCACAGAACAGGGGTCATCAACTTGGTGCCCGCGGGCACCAGGTCGCCCGCAAGGACCAAGTAGGTCGCCCACGGGCATAGGTGTAGCCAGGTGAGCCAAGGAGGCCATGGCTCCCCCGAATTTCTAGCACATCTTGTTATTTTGTGCTTTGACAGGCAGTGTCCCGAACAAAATACTGTTGGTCGCTGAAAGTCAAAGTATTCCTTCCCACTTTCGGGCTGGCTACGCTACTGCCCGCAACCCCGTTATAAAAATAACGTTAGCATGATCAGTGTCTTCACATTGCGCAATATCTTAATTGTTAGTACTAAAATAATTGCAATATTTTTAGTTCAGAAATGTGTATCAAACTGGTAGCGCTTCGCATTAATCTGCACACAAGAGTAGCTCTCGACTTCAAAAAGGTTGGTGATCCCTGCCGTAGAATATCATCGTGGAATGCTGTAGGGACTTGAGTCTGAATTGAAGCTGGTTCAATCAAGCTCAAATTTGTGCTTGAATTCGAACCTCAGGTTGTTCAGGCTGAAAACAATTACAAGCAGTGCTGTAGTTTGCTGCATCCATAAGAACTTTGTCATACGAGACAGTTGCGAAGTATTGTTTGCTACAAATTTTTTCTATTAGGATTTTGGTAGTACACGGTCTTATGGTCCATATAGTATAACGCATGTAAACATAGATATATGTAGAATGGAGATTCATGGTATTAACAAGTGTAACAATAAACTCTTAAGGATTTTGAAAAGCCTGGTTAAAGTTAAACGCAATCAATTTATTGTAGCACGTGACCGTATAATAAGCAGACTTTAAAAAATCTATCAAAAATGTGCTGAAGTCAGGCAACAGCACAAATGGTCAAAATATTTAATTTCATTGATGATTGAAAAATAACAATAGTAACGTTTCCAGACACGCGGTCCATATCATAGGCACAATCAAACAGCGGAGGAGCACAAAAAATGGATAGCCAAAACGCATTACAGAATAGGAGTTTGCACACGACCGCACTGGCAGGAACAATACATTTTAAGAGCACCCCTACTGTAGCGTCATGCTCGTACACCCATCATAATTGATAATATAGGGGATCCAGTAGTGCGAGAGAAATGAAAGCATTCTAGCATCAAATCTTTGATGTAAACAGCTAACCGACAAAAACGTGAAAGATAATTCAGACGGGGTGCACAGAGGTATGAAAATTGTTCCGATCAAGTTTCTGATGTTTTGCATGCATATATCAGGAGATTGCCAGCCAAACAAATTACCCTAAACTTACAAGCATCCAATTACTTCTCCTGATTTGCAAAGCAGCGCACAGAAGGATTTTCGTGCTATGCAAAACAATACTGACGAAACGCGTATACACTGGCACAGCGCATCACCAACTATGTCAGTTGGTCACCGTCATTCAGGAGCGTTAAGTTGTTGATGAAAAACGAAGATTTGCAAAAAGCATCAGACATTTTAAGAGATCGTATGAAAAGTTAGATGAAGATGCACAACGTTGTAAAAACCGATGCAGATTATTTTTCAATACGGCATCAAAAGTCATGACACGATGGCTCACTTGGTGTGGTCAAACACTTAAATTTCTAGATATGTAATGCTTAATTCGGTAGACATTATGGTATGCAGCGCATATGTGCTTCATACTAGCCTGTGTGTATTTGCTCCACAAGTGGCAAGCATACATTGACATGTAATAGGCACGAAATAAACTGTTTTCATTGCAAAAATGCAGGGAGATGGAAGCTTAATTATATTCTGTCTAGAACTTACAATTTGAGCGAATGCACGGCCTGTTGCGAAATATAATGGAACCACCAGATATTTTCTGAAAGGTTTTGTTATAATAAAACTCACTAAAAAGAGACATTTTTGTATATGGTGAAGCCAAAAATGTGCTGATGAAATACACTAAAACAAAACCTGTTTTGACATTAGATACGTTTGTAATTATGACTGGTTGCAGTGGCGTACTTATGCGAAGAAACTTGGTGCTACTTGCCGAGAAGCAAACCTTTATTCCCTTTGCCAAACACAGTGAAGTAAGCGGAAACAAAATAAAAGTCCTTGAAGGCCGGGATGGCCATGATCACCTGAGAAAAAAAACCTGGTGATTTTTCTGCCATGGATGGGTGGATGGGAGCCTCCTCGAAAAATGTTAAAAAATATGCCGATATTTACAATGCGCTGGGATGTCGCACAATCGTAAAGCAAGTGCGCATGATCGATCGATTTACTGTGGCAGAGATATGGACTGATGAACAGTCGAAAGTTTCTAAATGATCTTGAAACAGATATTGAAGAGAATAATTGCCCTTTGGTTTTTCATACAATGTTTGCCGGTGGTTGCTTGTGTGCTTTGGTGCTTCTATGCCTTGAAGAAGACCCCAACACGTTTCAGGCTGTCATCTCTAACACAAGTTGTCAAGTTATGGACAGTCCGTTTGTTGGACATTTTGGAGAGATGGCTGATGGGATTGCCTATTCTATAACTAACTCCTCAGTAATGATAGCTTTGTTAAAAGGTATGATCTTGGCATATTTTTGGCAACCAGTAAATACAATGTCCGTTGCTACGACAAAGCTATTCAAAACCTTAAAGACAATCTGCCAATTGTACCAACTGCATTTATCACATCTCACAACGATCCACTGACTCCTCAGGAACTACTGATAGAGTTTGTTCGGGGTTATGAAAAGCGAGGTTTACCAGTTGTAGTCAAAAGATGGCCAAATTCTGAACATGCTCAACATCTAAGATACCATCGTGATGAGTACATCAAGATTATTGAAAGTTTACTGGAAAAAGCTGGTTTACATCTGCAAACAAAGCAAGTGTCCAGTGATCGTGTTTAGAGGTACATTGCTTTTTTCAAGGCAGCTAATATGTTTCTGCGTGTGTTGTTTTCTCAGCTGTCCTTTGTATCTGTATTGATCCAAGTCGAATTATGTAGCTGTTATGAGAGTTGAGCCCTATATTAGAGTTGAGTTGAGCCCTTTTAACGAATGAACTTTAACTCTCAGCAAAAAGATTTAACAAACCTTCACACTATAAAGAGCTGGTTTCTTTGGTTGCAGATCACTGCCAATACAGATTTCAGAAAGAGCATTTTGCTTTAACATATCATCGTGCTTTTCATGCTAGGTAGAAACCGTATGTTACTTTTGCATCATTACAATGGGTGAAGCTATCTGCTATACAGCTTTTTCGGTGTTCAAAAGCAATTTGTTACTCGGTGTTTGTGCTTACTGTGCAATGCACTGCGTTTATTTAAACAAAGTTGCCTTCTTGCTTTCATCGTTCTATGCTGCAGTGTTTTCCAAAATATTCGAACAGTGGACCATTACGAACTGGCAGTGGCGTTCAGAAGGGGAGCGAACGGGGCGACAGCCCCGGGCATCCAAAGCAGGGGGGCATCCAAAGAGTTAAATTACAATAATTAAATTTTATTGAAACTCTCCTTATGCCACTTTTCTTAAAAACACGGTCAGTAACCGCACCCTTGTCTAAATCGCATTATCAGCATTACACAGGCTTACTGCGACGTTTCCGGAGCGGAAGCGGTCTTTACAACAATTCAGAAATTATTTTCAAACGTATCTGACCTTAAAAAGTAACTTGTTGAATGCTGAAAAAGTTTTATTATTAATAAAACAAACACTGGTCGACGCCGAAGAAAAGCGTGGGGCAGGCATACAAGCAGGCCCATAACTAGCTTGGGACACCAGGAGGGGCGAAGAGTTTTTTGAGAGGGCCTCAAATATTTTGGGGGAATTTTCCTCCCTGCGCCCCCTGGTTACGGATCTGCATATAAGTGACACAAAAACTACACGAAAAAACGAATTGCTGCCAGTAACCTTTGTTGGCAGTCTACACAATACCTATGCTGTATTTTCGTTCGAAAATTGCAGATGTGACCTCAAAGAGTGATGAAGCACTGCCATCGTTATCTTAAGGCCTTACATCCTTGAAGAGGCACTTTTGCCCGCCTGTGCCAATTCAAGACGGGGAATCGAACCATCATGATTCCCAGGGAGAGAAACGTCTTTGTCTGCCAATTGCCAACGCCTAACCCCTTAGACCAAAGAAGCGCTTCCCTCGT